>Ga0172362_10000486_pt1 | contig 32291 bp, 19 predicted proteins | sample LakKivs1_kivu2a2_FD_114534 | JGI IMG/M metagenome (GOLD analysis project Ga0172362, IMG submission 114534) | Sediment microbial communities from Lake Kivu, Rwanda - Sediment s1_kivu2a2 | ecosystem: Environmental > Aquatic > Freshwater > Lake > Sediment | place: Rwanda: Western Province, Lake... | reverse complement strand
CTCAAACGCCGCCATTTGATCGCCTACCTTCTCGGGCGTAGGCTGTCAGGTTGCGGGAGGGCGGGAAGAGAAACTTCTTCGCAAAAAACGAAGATCCTACGAAGGAAGAATCTACGGGCTCGGCGCCAGCCGCGCGGACTTCGCCCAGGTCTTCGAACACGGCTCAAGCCTACCCTCGCCCGAGCTCGGCCACGGCGACATCGTGCAAGCCATCGATCGCGGCCTCGCCGGCGCGCGCGTCTTCGTCACCGGAAACTACTTCGGTGGCCTCGCCATCGAGGACTGCGTCCTGCGCTCGCGCGGCGAGGCCGACCGGCTTCTCACGACGTGCCCATCAACGGTCACGTCGTGAACCGTTGGGTGGCCCGCCCGCGGACCTCCCCTCATTCGCGAAACAGATCCACGGACTTCGCCCCCCCCCCGTCGAGCCTTTGGCTCGGCAACTGGCTGCCCCCATCACCGGCCGGGGCACCGAAACCGTGTTAGCGTAAAGCGGTGCTGGCCGCAAGGATCCCCGGGTGCGCATTGGAGGTCAGGCTCGAGTCTCCTCGCTGGCGCCTGGGGGCGTGGGTCGCCGCCTTTTTGATTTCCTTCCTTGGTCGGATTCTCCTCGTCCACGAGACTCCGGCCGTCTACTCGTGGGACGCCTTCACGCGCCTTTGGGACCCGAATACCATCGCGGTCAACTACTGGCTGCCGTTGCCGCAGATGCCGATCTACTTGCTGTCCAGGCTCGGGCTCGATGTGCCCTTCATCCGCATCGCCTATGCCGCCGTGGCGGCAGGGGCGGCCACCGTGCTCGGCCTGGCGATCGCCCGACTGACCAACCATGCGGTAGGGCTCCTCGCCAGTCTGCTCACCTCGTTGTCGCCCATCTTCCTGGTCTTCTCCGTCGTGCCCTACCAGGAGGGATTTGCGCTGCTCTTCATTGCCACCGTTCTTCTCGCTCTCGCGCGGAGGCCGGCCGAGGATGCGCGCGGCTCGTGGTGGCTGCCGGCCATCGCGTTAGCCGGCGGCGCCTTGTGCCGCTACGAAGTGTGGATGTTCTGTGTCGTGCTTGGCATCGGATTCGTGGCTCGCCGCCAGGCGTGGAATCTCAAGATGCTCCTGCCGGCAGCCCTCGCGGCCGCGAGCTGGTTAGCCACCGACAACCTTCGTCCCGACGCGGATCCCTATCGTTCCACCTTCAGCACACTCACGGCCGGCGAAGTTTTGGTTCGCGGCCTTCGCGCTATTCCGACCGTTTCCGAGCAACTGGCCAAGGACGTGTGCTGGGTCGGGATTCCATTCGCGCTGGTCGGCGCCGTTGTCTGCTTCCGGCGCAAGAACATCCTGGGCCGCGAGCTTCTCGCATTCTGGCTTGCCACCGTGCTACTGGCCATCGCGCGCAACGTGAAGTGGGGGTCGCTCACGGAGCGCATGACGGTCATACCTTCGTCCCTCACCGCCACCCTCGCGGCGGTGGGTCTCGGCGTCATCGTCGGGAGGATTCCAGCCCGCTGGCACCTCAGGTACCTCACGTCGGTGGGAATCGCGATGGCAATGCTGTTCGCGGCGAGGGGCTATCGGACGGCAGCCGGACTATCCACGATGTTTGCGCCCGAGGCGGAAGCCAGCAGGATCCTGCTCGACCTTGCGCGAAACGAGATTCCCGCGCCCGGAGTGATGGTCCGAGGACGGCCCGGCCCGGAGAACTACATCAAGGCAATCTTCGGCCAGTCGATTTGGCTGGATCCGAAGGATCCCCGATGGCTTTGGCGGAGTGACGCCGTGAGCACGCCCAACCCGCGCCTGCGTGTCGCGCTTGTGTTCGACGCACGCGTCAGGCGCTACCGGCTGACACGGCCTGGGATTGACCAAGAGGTTGCGCGGTAGAATCGAGCGGCCAACATGGATCACGCAGGTGCTTGTCCGATCGCCCGTGATTTCGGGACACCTCTTCAGCGCGAATAGATGATGACCTCGCGGTCGCCGTCCGCGGTCTTGCGCTGTACCGCGATCTTATTGCCTGTTCGCCGCAAGAACTCCATCCGACGATCCGGCAAGCTACGTGTCAGCGACGCACGGTCGGATTCGACCGACGATGATGGCCTGCCGGCCGTCATCGGGCAGGCAGCCGGGTGGCCGGGGGGCGCCACGTCTCACCCGGCGGGCACAGCCGCGGGCACGGCGATGCCGGTAGGCAGTAGTCGTCCGAAACCGACCTCGCTGCCATCGGCCACACAGACCGGCACCCGATCCGGTGCTCAAGCCGCGACGGCGTACTCGTGGTGGAGCCCGCCGAGCACCGGCCGGCTGTGCACCGCCTTCGCCGGCACCGGCCGCACTGGCGGCAACCAGCAGGCGCCAGCCGGCGCTTGCCTCCGCAGCCCCCGATGAGGCCGTCCATGGTAGTAGCGAACGTACTCACGCAGGATACGTTCCGCGTGCGCGTCGTCGAGGATGATGAGGTTGTCGAGGCAATCTCGCCGGAGGGTCCCGATCATCCTTTCGCAGAACGCGTTCGCTTGCGGGGCTCGCGGCGGCGTGACCAGGCGTCTGGTGCCGAAGCCTTTCACCCGACGCCGGAACTCCATGCCGTAGATCGAATCGCGGTCGTGGATGAGGAAGCGCGGCGCTCGGTCATCGCGGTCGCACACCGCCTCGACGAAGGACTGGGCAGCGTACTGGGCGCTCGGCGAGGGGGTCACTCCCGGACGCACGACCTCCCGGCGCCCGAGGTCCAGGATGACGAAAGCGTAGAGGACCTGAAACCGCAGGGTGACGATCGTGGACCAGTCGGCGGCCCAGGTCTGGCTGAGATGGTTGCGAAGAAACGTCGACCACTTCTGGCCACGGCCGCGGGGCAGATTCGCGGGGCGGTACTTGGCCACGGTCCTCGGAGAGACGTGGTGGCCGAGCTTGGCCAGTTCCGCGGCGATGAGGACCCGCGAGAAGATAGATGTGTGAATTTGGGCGGTCGAGGCGCCCGGCTGGCGAGGCGCACAGGAGGAGGAATACTCGACGTATTGCAACGACGAGCAACGACGCCAGCCGGGATGGATCGGCCGTCCAAATTCGCACAGATATCTTCGAGCGGGTCCTAGTTCCTGCTCGGGTCCTAAGGCAAGCCCTGAAGCCGGGCCGCGCACGCAGCGGCCGATTCTGCTAGCTTTGCCTCCATGCAGAGGCGCGTAGCCCTCGGGCTGCTCTTGGCCGTGCCCATGACTATGCTGGGCGCGCGCGCCCTGTCCCTGCCGCGGCGCGAGTCCTCCGTGACACCCGCGCCGGCATCGGATCCCCTGCCGCGGCCACGACGTTCGAGCCGCGAGCCACGCCAGCGCGGGGTCGCCCTCGGGCTCTTCGCCGAAGACGTGAGCTTCTCCTATGCGCCCCTTCTGGCCGAAATCGCCGGGCTGGGCGCGACCCACGTGGCGCTCGTAGTGCCCCTTTACCAGGACCACGCCGCCTCGACAGAGCTTCGTCTGCACACGCGTTTCTCGCCCACCCTGGAGACGGTGGCCGATACCATCCGCGAGGCGGGGCGGGCCGGACTCGAGGTCACCTTGTTTCCCATCGTGCGCCTCCTTGCCCCCCGCTCGCCCAAGGAGTGGCGCGGAACCCTGCGCCCCGGCGACGTAGACGCATGGTTCGTAAGCTACGGACAGATGGTCGGCGACTTGGCCTCGCTCGCGACCTTGACCGGCGCCACCCGTCTGGTGATCGGCAGCGAGCTCTCCACGCTCGAGGGGGATGTCAAGCGCTGGGGCAAGCTCATCGAATTCATCCGCGCCGTGTTCTCCGGAACCTTGGTCTATTCCAGCAACTGGGATCACTACCAGGACGCCCGCCTCTTCGACTTGGTCGACGAGATCGGAGTCGTCGCCTACTTCAATCTGCGCGAAGCCTCGGGCCCCTCCGACGTCGCCTCGCTCGCCGCGAGCTGGCGTCGCATCGCACGCGACATCGAATCCGACCTGGCCAGATACGAAAAGCCCTTCATCCTCACCGAGGTCGGCTACCGCTCCCGCACCGGCGCCACGGCCGCGCCGTGGGACGAGTCGGAGGGTGGCACGCCCGACCCCGGAGAACAGCAACGCGGCTTCGAGGCCTTTCGCGAGGCTTGGACCAAGCCCGGCCTCGCGCATGCCCGTCTCGACGGACTCTATATCTGGAACTGGTACGGCTACGGCGGGCCCAAGACCACCGGGTACACGCCGCGGGGCAAGCCGGCCACAGCCACGGTCAGGCAGATCTTGATCGACCTCGAGCGGCCGTAGGCAAGATCCTGCTTTCCGGGGTCCTTCGCCCTCGCTGCTGGGAGAATAGGGCCCTGGTTGCTCGGCGCGTCGCGACTTGTCCCGCCGCGGCCAAAACGGCCAGCGCCGAGGTGGGCCGGGGCCTTCTTCTTGCATCGAAACAGGGGCGCTATGCAGTAGAATCAGGCGACGTCTTCGTTGACTGACTCAGCGGGAGCAAGGACACATGACGCGCAGTCTTTTGGTCGCGGCTTTGATGTTTTGTGTCGTGGTGATGGGAGCCTGTGTGAACCTGGACAGGCCAGAACCCGTGGTCAAGTGTGCGCAAAACGGGACCTGCCGAGACCAGAGAGACGCTCCGAGCTGGGGCGAAGTGCCGGGATCTGGCCGGGACGTCGAGGGAAACCTCGACCGGTTCGTCGGCCCAGGGCCGGATGCACTTCCTGTCGATGTGCCGGATGGTGCCGCGGGTTCCCTGCCTGAGGGCGGGTCAGAACCGGAGACCGCCAGACCGGGGCTTGACGGCCCGGGCGGCACCTCTTCCGACTCTGTCGATGTTCCCGGGCCTGCCGATGCCGCTTCTGATCCGCCTTTCGTCGACTCCCCGGACGACGCGCCTGACAGCGCGCCGGACCTCGCAGAAGACGTGGCCCCCGACCTCGGCAAGGATGTCGCGCCGGATGCTCCGAGCGGGGTTTGCTGGACAGGCGGCAGCCCGCTTCCGGCCGGCACCGTCTGCCGGCCGGCCGCGGGTCCATGCGACGCGGCTGAGGTCTGTGATGGCTCCAGCGCCGACTGCCCGCCTGATGCTTATGCAGCCGCGGCCAAGGTATGCCGGCCGGCCGCGGGTGACTGCGATGTCGCCGAGAGCTGTACGGGCACAAGCCCCGGGTGTCCGGCGGACGTCTTCTCGTCTGCGGGTGTCGTCTGTCGTGGAGCTGCAGGCGTCTGCGACCTCGCCGAAAGTTGTTCGGGAATAAGCCCCGACTGCCCGGTTGATCGCAGGGCGTCCGCGGCAACGGTGTGTCGGGTTTCGACCGACGGGAACCGCTGCGATCCCGTCGAAACCTGCACCGGCTCCGGCAGCACCTGCCCTGCCGATGTCTTCTACGCACGCCCCGCGGCGCCCGGCGGGGTGATGGCGGTGGCGGGCACTCTCCAGGCCACCATCTCGTGGAACGAGGTAGCCGGCGCAACCGGATACAACGTCAAGCGGAGCGCCGTTTCCGGCTCAGGCTACATGATCGAGGGCAATGCGCCCACAGACACGGCCTCACCCTACCTCAGCACCGGCCTGGTCGGCGGCACGCCCTACTACTGGGTGGTGTCTTCGGTCAACACCCTCGTGAGCTGCGAATCCGCCAACTCCGCTCAAGTCTCGGCCACCCCCATTGGACTCTGCGTGCCGCCGCCTGCGCCCAGCGTGACGGCGACTCCGGCCAACGCGCAGGTGACTTTGACGTGGACGGCCTCGTCCGGCGCCACGTCGTACGGCGTGGCACGAAGCACGACGAGCGGTACAGGCTACACCTCGGTGGCCACTGTCACCACGGGCCTGACCTACAACGACGTCGATGTTGTGAACGGGACGACCTACCACTATGTTGTGACGGCCAGCAACGGCACGTGCAGCTCGGCCCCCTCGCTCGAGGCTTCTGCCACGCCGAATTGCGTGCCGCCGGCTGTGCCGACCGGTGTCACCGCGACCCCGGACAACAGCAATGGCCGTATCACCGTGGCCTGGGGCACGGTACCGAACGCCACCGGGTACACGGTTTCGCGCAGCACGAACCCGGACGGTCCGTACGCCGCGCTCAGCACCAACCAGACCGCGGCGACCTATACCGATTCGACGGGCCTGACGGCCGGCACGGTCTACTACTACGTGGTCAGCGCCAGCAACACCGGGGGCACATGCTCGTCGGCCGACTCCAGTCCGGGAGTGTCGGCCCGTTCCTGCATTGTGCCTTCGGTGCCGAGCGGGGTCGCGGCCACCGCAGGGATCTCGCGGGTGACCGTGTCGTGGACCGCATCGACCGGAGGCCCGACATCCTACGAGGTCAAGCGCGGGAGCGCCGCGGGCGGGCCGTTTGCCTCGATCGGCACGCCCGGCGCCAGTCCCCACGTCGACTCGGACGTGACCAACGGGACGACGTACTACTACGTGGTGGCGGCACGGAACGCTGGCGGCGCCTGCAGCTCGCCAAACTCGGGTGCCGTGTCAGCCACGCCGCGGAGTTGTACCGTGATCTCTGGGTGTGGCAACCCCTGCGCGGTGCAGAGTTTTGGCACCACCGCCGGGAGGTGCTTCGTGACCTGCGGGACGATTTCCGGCTGGGCATGCTGGAACAGCGCCGGCCGGACGTTCACGATCAACGGTCGTCAGATGAGCGGTTGCGGGGCCACTCCGGTTGCTGCGCCCAAGATTGGCAACTACAACGTGATTGACGTGTCGGCCGGAACGAATGCCGCGGCTGGGCTCAACTGGTGGGACATGAAGAACAACACCTGCTCGATCCCGGCCGGCGGGCTGGATTTCTAGATCTTGGCACCTTCGCCGAGCTCGAACACGTCGTGCAGGTAGCGCTGCGCAAGCGGGCTTTCGGCGCGGCTCACCGAGAGGATCAACTTGGAATCGCCAAGTACCTCGATCGCCGCGCGCCGGCCGCGCAGCTCGACGCCCGCGAGGTCGAGATCGCTGCCGCCCACCGCGAGCGCGACGTCTCCTACGAAGTCGCTCGCCGTGATCCGCACCCGCGAGCCCTTCACGTCGAGCGCGGTGCCCTCCCCCACGATGCGGGTCTTCTCGACGGTGACGTAGGAATCGCGGATGCGCAGCGAAGCCGCGCGCACGTCGCGAAGCACGACCTCGGTGCAGCGCTCGATCTCGATCTCCGCGTAGTCCCCGTCGAAGTGCGAGGAGATCTCGCCCTGGCAGCGCCCTTTGCGCGAGGGCAGGACCGGGAACGGCGACGCGGTCCTCGGCCCGGCGGGGGCGGCCGGCGCGGCAAGCGCTTCGAGAAGAAACCTCTCGACCGCGGCCGGCCGCGAAGCCATGGGATCGTGGCCTGAGTTCTCCAGCACGGTAAGCTGCGCCGAGGGCAGCCGCGCCTGCAGGATCAGGCCCGCGCGCGGAGAGGCGATCGCGTCGTTGCTGCCCCACAGGATCCAGGTCGGAGAGCGCACATTGTCGATGGCAGGCGCGAAGTTCTCGAGAATCACGGCCATGGCCGCGATGCGGGTGGGGGTTCCGAGGAGGGTGGCGCGCAGGGCGTCGCTCGTGAGGATCAAGGACGGATCAGGCGAGACCGGGAGTTTCACCGGGCCGAGCACGGTCGAGGTCGTCTCGGTCGCCAGGGTGGCGAGATCCTTGACCGGCCGGGCCAGAAGGCCGAGAAGATTGTCGAGCCCGGCCTCCACCGCGAAGTTCACGAACGCCTTGCGGTGAAGGATTCCGGCGGCGTCAATAAGCAGAAGGCGCATGACATCGGCCGGAAAGCGAGCCGCGTAGAAGAGCGAAATCGCGCCCCCCATGGAATGCCCGACCAGGTGAAACGGGCTGCGCAAGCGCGGGCCGAGCAGGCCATGGATGAATTCCGCGTAGCGCGCCGGAGAGTAGAGCGCGTTGGCGTGGGTCGAGCGGCCGAATCCAGGTAGATCGAAGGCCACGACGTGGTAGCGCGCTGCGACCGCCGGCAACACCGGGTACCAATCGCGGCATCCGCTCTCGCCCAGGCCGTGGACAAAAACCACGGCGGGCGACGATGGGTCTCCTGCTTCCATGAGGAAGGCCTGCCCGCCGAAGACGGGCGCCTCGAGAAGCTCGGAGCGGTAGCCGGGCAAGCTGCGAACGATATCCTCGCCCGGCTGACCGCTCTTGACCGGCGATTCCGCGGGGGCGGAGGCCGGCGCAGCCGTGCGACAGGCGACGGCAAGCGTGCAAACGCCACAGAGCCGACAGGCCGCAGACAACTGGAATGACATCCCCCGTCTTCTACCACTCCCCCGCGCCGTGCGCGGAGGAGTCTGCCTGCTGCTGCACGGATCTATCGTCGGCGCGCGGCACCCTGGTCCGAGAAGAGAAGCACCGCCGGGACGTCGCAGGGCTCAGCACGGAACGAACCACGGAGGACGCAGCGGACACCAAGACAACGGAGGGCGCAAAGAACGGAAGCATTCGGTTCACAGCCTGGAGCAGCGAACGGGTTGGAAACCAAGTCTTTGGAGGATGTTGACCACAGAGGGCACGGAGTGACCGGAGGGCGTAGAGAATGAGAAGACTCGGTTCACAACCTGCGAAGGTGTACAGAAGAGAGCGCAGAGACTTCCAAGCGCGCCGAGAACGAGAGGTCTTGGACCTCCTACGGGACGATAGCCTTGCAGTCGACCGTGCACAGGCTGCGGCCGTTGAGGGAGCCGTTATCGCACTCCTCGCCGAACAGGCTGTCCACGTGGCCGTCGCCACAGTAGTGCGGCAGCCGGCACCCGGGCATGCAGCCCGTGGCCTTGCCGTAGGTCCCCATGTTCACCCCGTCGTCGCATTCCTCCTTGCCGATGGCATCAACCTTGCCGTCACCGCAGTAGGGGCCGAACAGGCACTTGGTGGTGCAGCCACCGTACGCGGTGTCGGAATTCGCGGCGCCGTTGTCGCAACTCTCGGAGCCATTGATGATGCCGTCACCGCATCGCGGCGAGCAATCGGTGCGCGTGCGGCTGAACTTGCCCAGGGTCAGCTTGTAGCTCGACCGTACTATGTGGCGCTCGGCCTGGAAGACCACGATCTCGTAGATCTTGCCCTTGGTCAGGTTGTAGGTCGTCGCCGCGGTCGCATTGAGCGTGACGCTGCCGGTCTCGGCGCCGTGGATGCCGCCCAGATCCACCGCCAGCATGCCGTTGACGAAGACCCACACATCGTCGTCGCCGACGAACGACAGGCTCTCCCCGCCCTGGTACTCGAACCAGTAGCGTACCTCGCTCGTGAAGTAGAAGTTGTGCTTGGCTCTATCCAGATCACAAGTTCCGAGGGAAGGGATTTCCGGGCCGTCGGGAGGAGTGGCCCAGCCCCTGCCGTCAAGCGGGAAGAAGGCGGGGGTGACCCAGGCGCCGTTCCGGTAGGTTCCCGAGTGGTCGTATACATAGGTGCCGCCCGCGGCCGCGACCAGCGGCAGGGTGTCGACCACGACGCTCGAGTAGTCCGAGTCGTGGTACCAGGAGTGGAAGTCGTCGGCGTTGGTGGTCACGGACTTGGCGGCGTCGACGTTCGGGTTGTATACCGGCTTGCCGTCGTCGCCGAGGGTGTCCATGACCATGCCCAGCGCCAGACCTGCTGAATCCCTGCCCACTTCGAAGTTGGGGTGCGGCGGCGGATCCGTGGAGGTGGAAATGAGGCCCAGCATGTCGCGGAAGACGACCGGCACGGAGGTCATTATTTCCGCCTTCTGCACGCAAGACCACCCCGGCTCGAGCTTGCAGTCTTCGGAGCAACCGTCATTCGAGCTCAGGTTGCCGTCGTCGCATTCCTCTTCGGGCAGCTTGAGTCCGTCGCCGCAGGGCGAAGTGCAACCCTCGCCGTTCTTGCAGACCGGCTCCGCCTTGCAGTCCGTCGTGCAGCCGTCCCCAGGAACCGTGTTGCCGTCATCGCACGATTCGGATCCTTCCTGGGTGCCGTCGCCGCAGACCGTGAGATGGCAGGGCTGTCCCGGATCGGGACAGGCGTGGCCCGGCTCGAGCAAGCAAGCGGCCGAGCAGCCGTCGCCGGCCTCGGTATTGCCGTCATCACACTGCTCCCATCCCACAAGCGTGCCGTCGCCGCATTTGGGCTGGCAACGCATCCCAGGCGCGAGGCACAACCAGCCCGGCGTGACCGCCTTGCAATCCGCGGAGCAACCGTCGTTGTCGATGATGTTGTGGTCGTCGCACACCTCATTGCCCGAGATCCGCCCATCGCCGCACACCACGGCCGAGACGCACGGCGAGCCGGGCGTGGGGCAGACCCAATCGGTTTCGAGCTTGCACTCCGCGGTGCAACCCTCGCCCGGGGTCGTGTTGCCGTCGTCACACTCCTCAGCCCCCTCGAGGATCCCGTTGCCGCAGGTTGCGTTTGAGCAGTAGGTTCCTCCGTCGATGACCACGCAGCTCGTCGTCGAGGTGGAGCTCCCGCTCGCGACATCCAGATTCACGATGGCGCTCGGGGCATCACCCCCGGGTTTCGTGGTCGAAGTACTTGCATCCGGCAGAACGCCGACCGACACGCCGCCGCCCCCAATATCGCAGCCCCAAAGGCCGAAGCTGGCAAACCCAACCACGACGACTTTTGCCAACGTTTCACGCATGGAGATCCCTTTCCAATCATAAGAGTACCGCGGGCCGGGGCAAATCTGTCCAGCTATTTCTGGGATTCGGGGTAGCCGGGAGCGGTGTGACTATGCTGGGCGAGCCCTATGGCTCCCGAGGGAGCGCGCTTTTCCGGTCCGCTTGCCCAACGCGCCGGAGTCGCATAGCCTCACGCCGTTCGCACAGACTCCCCATCGACTTCCCATCCGGAGGTGACCCGTGAGCAAGAAGGACTTCAGCAACGCCCTGTCCAAGATCCCCTACGGCGTATCGGTGGTGACCGTCGGCCGCGGTGGGACCAAGGTCGAAAATGGCCTCACCGTCTCATGGCTCAGCCAGGTCTCCTTCGAGCCGCCGATGCTCATGATCGCGGTCGACAAGCTGCACTACAGCGTCGACATCCTGCGCAGCACCAAGAACTTCTGCGTCAACCTCCTCGCCATCGACCAAGCGACCCTGGCCGGCCGTTTCGCCAAACAGGCGACCACCGCCAATGACAAGCTGGCCGACGTGCCGCAGCGCCCGGCCGACAGCGGGGCGGCCATCCTGGTCGACGCGGTCGCCTACTTCGACTGCGAGGTGGTGAGCACGGTGGAAGCCGGCGACCACATGGTCGTCATCGGGCGGATCGAAGACGCCGCGGTGCTTAACGACCGCGATCCACTTACCTCTGCCTCAGGCCTGCGCTACCGGAGGTAGAAGTGCGCAGAAGTGCGTGCAAGCTCGGCTGTGCGCTGCGGCTCGGTCTTTCGACCTCCGTCGTGTCGCCATTCCCTTCCGACCGCTAGAATCACGAGTCATGCCGGAAACCGGTCCGCCGCCTGCTGTGACCCAAGCCCTGGCCGCGCTCGGGAAGCGTAGGCTGGTCGTCGGGATTCACGATCCGGCGTTTCCGGGGCTTGCGGGCGATGATGTGGGCCGGGGCTCTCCCTATTCGCGCGGGGCCGAGCGTCTTTTGCGCTTCGTGCGCGGGCTCGGCTTCGACGCGGTGCAGCTGGGACCGCAGGGACAGACCTCCGCGGTCAACCCCTCGCCCTACGACGGCACCATCTTCTCGCGTAACATCCTGTCCATCGACCTCTACGCGCTGGCGGCTCCGGGCCGCGGCCCTGCCCTTCTGCACGAGGAAACCTTGGCCACCCTCGCTGCGTCTCGGCCTGCGGCCTGGCCCAAAGATCGCGTGCCCTATCGCCACGCCTTCGCGGCGCAACGGCGGGCGCTTGCCGAGGCCTTCACCCGCTTCGCGGCAACGCGCGCTCCGGAGATCGAGGATCGGCTCGGCCGCTTTCGGCAAGAGCACGCGTCCTGGCTTATGCGCGATGCCCTCTACGAGGTGCTGCGCGAGATACACGGCGACCGCGGTTTTCGTGATTGGCGGCGCGGCGCGGAGGCGCACCCCGACCAAGACCTGTGGGATCCGCCGCCCGGCCAAGCCGAGGCCGCCGAGCTGCGGCGGGCCGAGCTCGCGCGCAATCATGCGGATAGGCTTGAAGCCTTTGCATTCTTCCAGATGCTGGTCCATGAGCAACATGCGGCCCTGCAGCGGCGCTGTCGCGCGCTCGGCCTTGAGCTCTACGGCGATCTGCAAATCGGGCTTTCCGAACAGGATGTCTTCGCCTACCGCTCGGTGCTTCTGCGCGACTATGTGATGGGAGCGCCGCCCAGTCGGACCACGCCCGAGGGCCAGGCCTGGAACTACGCGCTCCTCGATCCCGGTCAAGCCGACGCCGCGAGCAAGGAAAGGGACGGTGCACTGCGGCTCCTGCTTGCGCGCGTAGACAAGCTCTTCGCCGAGTTCGACGCTATCCGCATCGACCACCCTCACGGTCTCGTGTGTCCGTGGGCCTACCGCGCACAAGAGCCCGATCCCCTCTTCGCCGTGCAACACGGAGCGAGGCTCCATGGCTCCCCGGATCTCCCGGACCATCCTGCCCTCGCCCGCTTCGCCATCGTCGAGCCGAGTCAGCTCGATCGCGGGCTGCCCCGCTACGCCGACGAATGGGAGCGCGACTTGCGCCCCGAGCAGATCGACCGCTACGCCGTGTTCTTCGACGCCATGGTCGCCTCCGCGGAACGCCACGGCCACGACAGACGATCGATCGTCTGCGAGGTCCTGAGCACCCTGCCCCGACCGCTCGCGGAAGTGCTCCGGCGGCACGGGCTCGGACGCTTCCGTGTGGTGCAGAAGGCGAATCTCGCCGACCCTTCCGACGTCTACCGGCCCGAAAACGCCCGACCCGAGGACTGGATCATGGCCGGCAACCACGACACGCCGCCGATTTGGAGCGTCGTGCGCGGCTGGGCGGCATCCGACATGGGCGCGGGCTGGGCGGCGCACCTGGCGGGTCGGTTGGGGGTGGACGCCGGAATGCTGCTCAAGCAGCCGGGCGGCCTCGTACACGCGCTTTTCGCCGAGATCTTTGCCAGCGCGGCCGAAAACGTCAGCGTGTTCTTCACCGACCTCTTCGGCATGGAAGAGCCGTACAACGTGCCCGGCACCTTCAGCGAGGACAACTGGTCGCTGCGCCTGGGCCCGGATTTCGAACCCGACTATGCCGCAAGCCTGGCCCGCGGCCAGGCACTCAGCCTGCCCCGCGCCTTGGCCCTGGCCTTGGGCGGCCGCGGCCCGGAGTTCCGCCGCGCCCACGCCGACCTGATTGCCGAGTTGGAACGGCTGGCAGGAGGATGCCGGTCGGTGCGACACTCTGCCACGTGAGACTAGATGCCACGCATGCCGACTACAGACACAACGCCAGGCCCCATCGAGCCCCCTGGCCGGCACTTCCGATGCATGCGCTCGGTGAAAGGGCGGGCTGGACAGAGCGACCGAACGTATGAGAGTACTCACCCCACGGAAAGCAGACGATAGCAAGGAGCCAACACCATGGAGAAAAAAGCAATCGCGTGGCCGGCTGCAGGACTGCTCACGCCTTCTCGTCTGGCATGTGCGCTTGCAGTTTGCGCCGCATCCGTGGGACTTCTGGCCGGCAGCGCTCAGGCTGCCGACCCGAAGCAGGCGCGCGAGAAGATCGTCGAGCTGAACAAGCAGGCGCTCTTCTTCTACGAATCCAAAGACTGGCAATCCGCCAAGGAATCGCTCACCGAGGCCCTTGATATCGCGGAGGCAGCGAACTTGGAAAACAACAACATGAACGCTCGTACCTACGTGCACCTGGGCGCCGTCTATTGGGTCGGTTTCCGCGATCGCGAGGCGGCCGTCCGGAGTTTCGTGATGGCGAAGAAGATTCGACCCGATATCCAGCTCACGCCATTGACCGAGACTCCGGAATTGAAGTCGCTGTTCGAATCCGCGTCCGTGAAGACGGATACCGCCTCGCCCTTCGCCTCCGCCGCGCCTACCCGGCCCACCAGCCCGGTTGCGACCGGCGGTCTACCGGGTGCCTCGGGAGGCGGGGAAGCAGGCGGGCCGAATCTCGTGTCGGGCACGTCCGCGCGACTTCTGTGCTCCCTGCCGACCATCGCCTCTCCCAATCGAGACCTGACCATTCGCTGCAACCTTAGGCCTGCGCTCGACGGCGCCACCGTGGTGATGAACTATCGACCTCGCGGTGTCGAGGCATACCGGACCCAGCGCATGCGGCGACAGGGTCGAGGCTGGTACAGCACAACCCTGTCCCGCGGCGCGCTGCAAAAGGGCAACGTGCAGGTGTATTTCGAAGCCCGCGACGAGGCCGACAACCACGTGGCGAGCATGGGTCAACACGCCGCGCCGTCCGTCGTCGCAGTCCGCGAACCAGGTTCCCTTGTGGGTGGCGGTGGAGACGAGGATCCGTTGAGTCGGATTCGATCCAGGGCGAGGGAGGAGAGATACGAGGCGGGCTTGCACCGCATGCGCGCCGGATCCGTCTGGTTCGGCATGGGTGCCGGGGTAGGGTGGGGGTACGTACCCCGCGGGAATCTCGAGTGGCAGAAGAATGTGAAGGTCAATGCGCTCGGCACCATGACGGGCATGCTCCATCTCCTGCCGGAGATCGGCTACATGGTTTCTGACAGCTTCGGGCTGGCCCTTCAGGGCAGGATTGAGTTCATCCGGCAGCATCAGGCCATGTACAAGGACCCGCTCACGGACAAGACGACCCCGGTCCCGCCCGCCCCCGGTCTCAAGGGCGAGCCCAATACCATGGCTACGGCATTGTTCGCACGTGCGATCGGCTACCTCGATCTCTCCTCGAGCGGCAACCTCAGACTCTCGTATTCAGGTGACATCGGGGGTGGTCTTGTCCGACTCCCGGTCAAGCCTGCGGCGAGCATCACCGGCGTGGATGAAGACGGCAAAGTCGTCCTGGACTACGACACAACCATCGCCAAGACGGACACCCGACCCGTGGGCATGTTCCTGGTCGGCGCCAGCATCGGCCTCTCGTGGAGTCTCTCGCGGCATTTTGCCATCGCGTTGAACGGACGGGCTCTCGGCGGGATACCGAACTGGGGGGTGGTGGTCGAGAGTGGGCTCTCCGCGCAGGTAAGCTTTGGGGTCGGGCGCGGACCGGATGCCCTGCCAGAAGACGAGGAGGATCCGCAGAGCTTCGGGGCAAGGCGCGGACCGGAAGCCCCGCCACAGAAGGAGGAGGATCTGCCGATCCCGACCGAGGAGGAGGAGGAGGAGACCCCGACCGACGACAGTTGACCACAGCCCCGACCGAAGGCGGCCAGGCCCTCCGGAAGGCAAGACGCAGCCGTCACTTGTCGCGACCCGGCCGAGAGCTTGCGTTCTCCACCTCGCCGGTCATGGGCACGAACCTGACCGGAATCACGGTGCGATCCTGCCAGCCCTCAGTGGTCCGGGTGATGACCCGCAGCTCCTGATCGTAGGTGCCCACGGGCAAGACCAGCCGACCCCCGATCTTGAGTTGCTGCCGCAGCGGCTCCGGCACCGACGCGGGCGCCGCGGTCACCACGATGGCGTCGAAGGGCGCGGCCTCGGGCCACCCCCGGTAGCCGTCACCCGTGCGCGTTTGCACCTCGGCGTAGCCGAGCCGGGCCAGGGTGGCGGCGGCTCGGCGTGCGAGGGGCGCCACGATCTCGATGGTGTAGACCTCGGCGCCCAGCTCGGCAAGCACCGCCGCCTGGTAGCCCGAGCCGGTGCCAATCTCAAGCACGCGTGCCCCCGGCCCCACTGCGGCCAGCTCGGACATCAGGGCCACGATGTACGGCTGGCTGATGGTCTGGCGCCATCCGATCGACAAAGGACCGTCCTCGTATGCCAGGCGGACCGCCTCGGCAGGGACGAACTCGTGCCGCGGCACCTTGCGCATGGCCAGGAGCACCGCCCGATCCTCCACGCCGCGTGCCGCGATCTGGGTGTCCACCATCTTGGCGCGTGCCGCGGCATAGGGGTCGCCGGCGGGTGCCCGGTCTGGCTTGACCGACTCACACGCAAGAGGTGTTCCAATGCCCCGGCAGGCTCCAATCGCAGCAATCACCACCCAGAAGTATCGCACATCCTGAGCCTAGCATACGCCCGTGATAGGCGGCCGCCGCATCGCCCTCGCACTTTGCGGATGTGGGACATACCCGTGTTCTTGCGCAGCAATCCCTCTTCCCTCGGCCTCGGAGATGGGTATTCTAGGGACTCTCCTATACCCATCGAGACTATCCCCGGGAGATTGGCGATTGGCCCGTGCTTCCATTCGGCACTCGCCCCACCGTAGTACCCGCAGCCCCCGAGCAAAGAGAACCGCATCCACTTGGGCTGGTCCTTGGCCAAAGGAAGATCATGACCGGTGCGAAGAACGAGGTGTCCCCGCGTCCAGGTGGCGCGAAGGAAGAAACCGTCTTGACCGCGAGCATCGCCAACGGCTCACCGTCGGCCGCTGTGCAAGCGTCTGCTGAAGATCAGATCAGCGACGACGTAGAACTGATGGAGGCGACCCCCACGCCCGTCGCAATTCCGCTGCCGGCCGACGGGGTTTCACCTACCACCGGCGCAGGGCCTACGCGACCGCCGCCCGTGCCGCACCGGCCACCGGCGCGACCCGCGAGGCCGGAGGCGCCGCCGCACGCGGTTCCGCCGCCGCCACCCTCCGCACCGCAAAGACGCAGCGACTCGAGGCCTCTGCCCGTCCCGGCTCCGATCTCGTCCACAGGCGTGCCACCGCCGCCCGTGCCACCACCGCCGCCCGTGCCCCTCCCGCTGGCCACGCCGGCGGCTCCGGCGCCCAAGACGGCAGGAGCCGCCCCGCCCCCGCCCCAGGTCGCCGCGCCCGCGCCCGGCCAGGTCGAGATCGAGCGCTTCGCGCCCGACCGAGCCATCGCGGATGCACGCAAGCGGGTCGAGCAGTTGTCGGGCGGGGATCGCGCCGCGCTGGCCCGAGCCCGCACGGAGCTCGGCATCCTGCTCGAAGTGGCGGGGGGAGACCCGGCCTCCGCCCTCGCCGAATACCGAGCCGCGCACGGCATCGCCGCCAACATGCTCGCACCCTTGGCGGCGGCCCGGCGCCTCACCCCTCTTCACCTCCCCGGGCCCGCGCTCGCCCTCTTGGAGGCCGAGCTGCGCGCGGAGCCCGCGGCGAACGTCACACGCTTGCTCGAGAAGGGCATGCTCCTCCGCGCAGACGGCGCGCCCGCCGACCGCACCGGTGAGGCCTACCGCGAACTCCTCTCCCTGCGTCCCGATCATCCGGGGGCCCTGCGCGGACTCGAGACCACGCTCGCGACCGCCCACCGTACCACAGACGCCAAGCTGCAGATGGAAGCCCTGGCCAACCATCTCGCAACCGTGGCGGCGGCGTTTCGCAGCGATCCCCGCCTGTCGGCTTGGATCGAGGTCGAGCGGGGGCAGTTGCTCGAAAGACTGGGACGCGCGGAGGCGGCCCGCGCCGCCTTCGAGGCCGGGCTTGCCCTTGATGCGCAGATTGGGCCGGTGCGCGATGCCTACACGCAGCACCTGCTCATCCACGACCAGGTCGAGGCCCTTGTCGAGGCCTGGGCTTCCGAGGCCATGATTGACAGCGACGGTGCGCGCACCGCCCGTCTCCTTTACTGTGCCGGCCGACTGGCGGCGGAGCGGCTGGAGCAGAAGCCCCAGGCCATCGAGCTCTTCGAACGCGCGGCGAGCAGCGAATCGGCTGCGCCCTCCATCCGGCGCGCGGCCCTGCGCGAGCTCTTCCGCCTCTACGAGGCCGCGGGCAGCACGGAGGCGGCGGTGAAGACCGGCGAGAGGCTCCTCGTCTTGGCACGCGACAGGGAGAAGGCCTTCTGGCACCGGCGCCTGGTGGCCGGCTGCGAGGCGCTCGGCCGCTTCGCCGAGATGGCGATGCACGCGCATCATGTCCTGGCCGACGAGCCGGAGGACGAGCCCATGCGCGACAAGCTCGACGGCGCCCTCGCGTCTCTCGGCCAGCACGAACAGCGGGTGACCATGTTCACGGACCAGGCCGCGCGTGCCGGCAGCGTGAGCGCACGCATCGACCTGCTTCTGCGCGCGGCCCACATTGCCGAGCACGACCTGGGCCGAACCGATCTGGCCCTGCTCGCCTTGCGCTCGGCCTTTGCCGTCGATCCCAGCCACGCCGACACCACCGACGCCATCGTGCGTTTGCTCTCGCCCGGCACGCCGCCCTCGCTCACCGACGCCAACGATCCGTCGCGCGTGCGGGCGCGGATCGATTTCTACCTGGAGGCCGCGGCCGCGTCCACGGACGCCGCGCGCAAGATCGCCCATTTCGAAAAGCTCGCCTATCTCTGGGAGGACGAAGTGCGCGCGCCCGACCGCGCCCTCGCGGTGTTCGACGAGATCCTCACCCTCGATCCGCAACGACGCAGCGCCATTCTCGGGCTCGCCCGCTGCGCGGCCAAGGCCGGCAATGCGCGCGAGCTTCTGCGGGCGCTCATGCTGGAAGCCGACCAAGCCGGGGATGACATCTTCCTCGAACGCTCGCTTTTGCTGCGGGCCGCGGACGTGGCGTCGCAGCAACTCGGCGAGCCGGACACGGCTCTCGAACTCATCAAGCGCGTCATCGATCGCACCGGCGGCGATCCCGCCGTCTTCCGCGCCGCCTTCCGCATCCACGAACGCGCCGGCCGCCAGGGCGATGCCCTGGCCCAGCTCCGCCTGCTCCTCGGGCAGACACGCAAGGGGCAGAGCAACTACGCCGTGCAGGCCGAGATCGCCCGCTTTCTCGAGGAGCGGATGCATCGCTCGGGGGATGCGCTCTCCGCCTGGCGCGAAGCCCACCGCAAGGAGCCGTCTAATCCCACCCCGCGCGCCGAGATCCGCCGCATCCTCCTTGGCACCCTCGACCATCGCGCCGTGGCCGACGAGCTGGCGGTGCTCGCGGCCGCGACCGCCGAACCCGTCGAGCGCGGCGAGCTTCTGCTTGAGGCCGCGGAGATCCACGACGACCGCTTGAACGACCCCGAGCGCGCCATCCCCCTTCTCTCCGAGGCGCGCAGCCTGCTGCCGGACGACCCCTTGATCGTGGAGCGACTGGATCGGGTCTATCTTCGCACCCACCGGCGCGCCGAGCGTCTTGCGCTCCTCCATGCCAGCGAGACGCCCGATCCCCGCTGCCAGCTCGCCCTGGCCAGCATGCAGGTCGAAGAACGCGATCCACAAAAAGCGCTCAAGCGCCTGGCCGATCTGTCGAGCCACCCCGTGGCGGGCGTGGCCGCGCTGCGCATCCTCGAGCACGCCTTGCGCCGAAGCGAGCGCACCGGAGAGCTCGACGCGCTCCTGCGCAGGCAGATCGAGAGCTTCGGCACGCTCGCCGCCAAGCTCGGCAGCGTCTTCGAGCTTGTCGCGCTCGAGGAATACGGCAAGGATCGCTTTCCCGACTGGCAGCCGTCCGCGCGCGAGCTTCTGGCCCGCCTGGCGCCCGAAGAGATGCTCCATCACGAGCTCTTCCTGCGCAGCGCCGGCCTGGATTTCGAGAGCGCCGTGTCCTGGCAAAGCGTTGCCACCTCGCTCGCCGCCCTCGCGGCCGCCACGCCTGACCCGCATCGTGCCGGGTCTCTGCAACTGGCCGCTGCCCTGATCATCGAGCACCGCGCCGATGGCAGCCCGAATGCGCAGTGGGAGGCCCTGCGCGCCTTCGCCGCGGCGCTTGGCAACTGGCCTGACTGCCTGAGCGCGGCCCGGGGTGCACGCCGCATGGCACTGCTCCTGGGCGATGCCGAGAGTTTCTTCAAGGCCGCGGCTGCGCTCGGCGAGCTGGAGCTGGATCCGCCCACGCGCTGCGAGCGCTTCCTCGAAGCTGCCGACGGGTACCGCGCCCGGCCGGATCGCGTGGCGCAGGCCTTGGATCTCTACTGCAGGGCGCTTTCCGAGCATCCCGATTCCGTGCGCGCCGCGGACGCCGTCACTGCCGCCGTGGCTCAAGGCCTTGACCCGGGCAAGGCGTGCGAGACCCTGCGCGGCGCACTCGAACGCGCACAGTCGCCCGATCAATCGGCCAAGCTGGGGACGGCGCTGGCCCAGGTCGCGGTTCGCTACCTCGGCGACCAGACCGTCGCCCTCGAGGCCCTGCGCCGCGCCCGCAAACGCGCCCCCAGGCACGTGGAGATCCTGCTCACGCTCGCCGATCTCAGCCACGCGCTCGGGCTGCGCACCGAAGCGGTCGAGGCAGCGACGAGCGCCAGGGGGCTCTCGCGCGATCCGGGCGAGCGCTTCCGGGCCGCGGTGACCCTGGCCGAGATCCACGTGCAGATGCCCGCCTTCCGGGAGACCGCGCGGCGCGAAGCCGCGGAGGCGGAGAAGCTGGCGGAGCAAGTCGGCCCCCTGAGCGGCGATCTGGTGAGCCGACTGGGCGCGGTCTTCAGCGCCCTCGGGGAGGAGCAAAGCGCCGAGCGCGTGCTCATTGCCGCGGTGACCCTGAGCGCGGAAAGCGCCTCTGCGCTCGACCACCTGGTGACCATGTTCGGCACCGACCGCGAAGGCGGGCAGAAAGCCGCCAACGCCCTGACCAAAGTCCTGTCGCTGGCCGACGCGAAGGGTCTGCCCAAGCGAGCGGAGTGGCTGGCCGCGCTCGGCAGGATCGAAGCCACCCTGCTCGGCATGCAGCGCGAGGGCCTCGCGCGCCTGCGCCAAGCGCTCCACATGGCTCCCGGCCGCGCCGAGATCTACCGGGCACTGGCCGAGGCCCATGGCCCCGCACACGAGGAAGCCGCGCGGGAAATCCTCGGCATGTTCGCCAAGCTGGGACGCTCATCACCGACCTGCGCGCAGGTGGCCGCCATTCTCTCCGTACTGGCCAACACCTACCGGCAGGGATTGCGAACCGACTTGGCGGCCGTGGCGGAGGAATTCCTCGACTACGTCGCCAAGCTCCCCTCGGGCGCCGAGGCCGCCGGCCGCGGCCAGGAGCAGACCCTGCCCGTGGGCGCGCCCATGCCGGGGGCCCTCGCACGTGACGCCGTGGTCTCGATGCTGCTCCCGGATTCGACGCAAGCCCCGTACCTCGAGATTGCCAGCCTGGTATGGGAAGCCGTGGCCAAGCTGGTTCGCATCGAACCGGAGACCCTGGGCGCGTCGGCGCGTGATCGCCTGACCTCGCGTGCCCTCCATCCCGTGCGCGCCCTCGCCGACCGGGTTGCACGGGTCTTCGGCGATCTCCGCTTCGACCTCTTCGTCGATGCGGGCGGCACCAAGCTGCCTCGCCTGCTTCCCGGTGATCCGCCCGCACTTGTGCTTCCCCCCGGATTCGCCGCGGAGTCCGAGATCGACCAGGCGGCGGCGCTGGCGCGCCTGCTGGCCTATGTCGCGCTCGACATACCCTGGGTGGAAGAAGTCACACCCGACGACGTCGACGGTATCCTTTTCGGCGCCATGCGCACCGGACTCGATCTATGGGGCCAGGGCGAGCTTTCCCCGGCAGCGGAAATCAACATCGGCACCTGGTACGGACGGGTTTCCAAGGCCGTCGGCCGCAGGGTCAAACGCACCTTGGAGGAGACGGTCTCGCGCATCCGCGCCCAACCCGACACCTCGGCGTGGCGCCAAGCCGTGAGTATCATCGGCTTGCGCGCCGCCTATGTCGTCACCGGCACCCTCCCCGCGAGCATGAAGCTGGCCGCGCGCCTCGACGGCGAGCTGGCCGCGGCGACGGGCGACAGCCTGGCCGCCAAACTGCTCGAGAATCCCATCACGCGCGAGCTTGCCTTGTTTGCCCTGTCCGAGTCCGCGCTCGCCTTGCGCCGAGCCGCCGGCACGGCTTGAGACACGGAACGGTTCGAGAGCCGATCGATTCTCGCATGGTTCACCACGGGTGATGCACACGAAGGGGTTGTAGTTGCTGGCCCGTCCGATCTAGGCTCGGGCCGCTCGAAGCGCATCGCCCGCGCAGACTCGAAGCAGAAGAGGTGAAGGATGAATTGCATGCGCCGCTCAGTTTCCGTCCTGCTTGCCGCCACGCTGTCGACCCTGGCCGCCGGCTGCTGCCACTGCCCTCCGCCGCCGCCGCCGCCTCCTCCTCCTCCTGCCCCTCCGCCGCCACCGCCGGTGGCGGCGGCACCTGCCCCGACGCCGCCGCCGCCCGCGGCTCCGACCACCATCGTGGTCAAGGATGTTGGGCTCGCTACGCCGGAGTGCGTGCTGTGGGACCCGGATCAGGACCTCTACTTCGTCAGCAACATCAACGGCGATCCGACGGCGGCCGACAAGAACGGCTTCATCTCGAAGGTCGGGCCCGACGGCAAGGTCATCGCGCTCAAGTGGATCGACGGCACCCGACCCGGCGTCGACCTGAGCGCACCCAAGGGGATGGCCATCGTGGGCGACATCCTCTACGTCGCGGATCTGGACACGGTGCGCAAGTTCGACCGCAAGTCGGGAGCGCCGAAGGGAACCATCGCCATCAAAGGCGCCACGTTCCTCAATGCCCTTTCCGTCTCGCCCGACAACAACACCCTCTACGCCTCCGATAGCGCCGTGAAAGCCGACGAGACGGGCTTCGTCGGTACCGGCAACGACGCCATCTACCAGATCGGCCTGAACAAGAAATCCGTCAAGCCTCTCATCCGCAACCGCACGCTGCACTGGCCGAACGGCATTCTCGCGGACGAGAGCGGGGTGTGGGTGGTCTCGCTCGGCAGAAACGATCTCAACCACGTCAACTACGAGGGCAAGCTCGGCTCGCTGACCAAGTTGCCCATGGGCAAGCTCGACGGCATCGTGCGCATCAACGACGGCTCGCTTCTGATCTCGAGCTGGGAAGCCTCGGCGGTCTACCGCGGCCTACCCGGCGGTGAGTTCGCCGAGGTCATCTCGGGTGTCACCTCGCCCGCGGCCATCGGTTACGACGGCAAGCGAAATGCGGTGCTGATCCCCCTGTTCGTGGGCTCCGCCGTCGAGATCCGCCCCTTGCCGCCACTTCCGCCCCTCGAACGAGTCACGCCGTCGGCATCCGGGTCGGCAGGAAAGACGGCCGCGACCCGGCCGCCTGGCTCGACAGAAGTGCCAGCACCTCCGGCGCCGCCGCCTGCCGCACGCAAGCCTGCGGCGCCCAAGGAACCGTTCTTGCTCCCGGCTCCGGCACCGGAGGAGGCACCACCTCGGGCCGCAAGCGCAGGTCCGGTGCTGGCGCCGGTTCCCGCTGCCGCTCCGGCCGCCGCTCCGGCCGCCGCTCCGGCCGCCGCTCCGGCACCGGCTCCGGCACCGGCTCCGTCCACGGCTGCACCGGCACCGGCTCCGGCACCGGCTCCGGCAGCGCCCACCGAGCCGCAGCCCAAGCGCTGGCGTTAGGATACGCTCGAAGATCGAGCTACAAGCCCACCCCGGACGTCCCCGTAACCGCGGTCGGCCACACCGCCAACCGGCTTTGGCTACCGGCCCGACCGCCGTCAATCCGGCTGCTCAACCGGCTGCGAAATCCCGCCGGCCCGCCCCGGCACCCCTGACGATGCGCAACATATGAACGAGGCGGGCTAGGATTCGCGGCCGGAACGGTTACTATTCCAGAACACCCGATGGCATGGGCGCCAAGAGAGGCCGCACCTCCACACACCGCCGGCCAAGGTGCGGCTTCGGACAGGCGGCGGTGGCCCTTGGCTGCGATGTTTCTCTCGCTAGCCCTGGTCCCCCGGCTGAACCACGCACTGGGAGAGGAATCCGCATCCGCCAGCGAGCCGGCGGGGCGGACATCCGAGCCCGAGGTGAGGTTGCAGCCGCCGCAGCGAGCGAAGAAACCTCGGGCGTGGCGGTCCGCTCCGGGCAGAGGGGCTGTCAGTTCCACTTCGAGCCCGCGCCCGCGCCGTCTCGAACCCCGGGCCGGGCTGCCCTCCCATCGCCGGAGCCGGAGCGCGGAGATTGCCGACCCGAGCCACCCCTACGTGAAGGCGAAGCGAGGGGGCACCGCCGCCAGGACGGCATCCGAAAGGCGCCAGGCCGCACCGCTCGTTCCTCCGCCCGTGGAAGCGGAACCCAACCAACCGCCGCCCTTCACGCCGCCCGAGCCCGGGCTCCAAGCCGGCAAAGGCAGCCGCGTGGTCGCGGCTCCGGTATCCATCGCGCCATTCTCGGCCCCGGACAGCGCCCCCCCTGCGACGCCGAAGCCCGAGACGGCCACGCTCGACGACGACGTGTTTGAGCAGATTCGCCTGGAAATCAAGGGCCGCCTGCCCTACCTACAGGCCTGCGCCGACGCCGCCCGCCGGCGGGGCGGCCCCGACGTGCGTCGGCTGCAGGTGACATATACCATCGCAGCCGATGGCACCGTCAAGGAGTTGAAGCTCGAAAACGTGCCGGATCCCCAGCTTGCCACCTGTATCACACGCATGGCCGGCCGCCCCTTCCCGGTCCGACCCGGGATGGATCTGACCATCCCCACGCCGATCGTGTTCATTCGCTGATTCCTGCGGTGACCGATTCATCAACACTCGTTCGTAGCGCGGGCTTCGCCCGCAACCGAAGAGGGCTGCAGGCTGCAGGCGTCAGGCTTCAGCCCGGTTGGCTGAGAGACGCGTTGAGCTTGGGCGCGGCGCGAACGAGGCCACCCTGGTGTGCCTCGATGGGGATCCCAGCTCACACCGCAGCACCTCGCCCTATAGCCTGGAGCTTGCACCCTGAAGCCTGGAGCCCGAAGCCTCACAACGCAGCCGTTGAAGAGATCTTCGCGCCGATCGAGGATTCTCGAAGGTAGTAGATCAGGCACTCGGCGTTGGCCTTGTAGCCTGCCTCGTGGCTCAAGGGCCGCACCATGTTCGCGTCCAGCTCGAGCACCAACCACCCGGTGTAGTTGATGGCCTTCAGGGTCTCTTTGAACTTCGCGAAGTCGATCTTTCCCTGCCCGAGTCCGATGCAACACCGGCCTCCCTGACCCAACGCAAACTCGCCTGGGTTGAGCCGGCCGTCGTGCATTCGGAATGTGTTCGAGACGCCGTTGGCCGAGCGCGACAGCTATTCGCTTCCTTCCTCCTTCGCACGTGCGCTGTCAGGACCGCCGGTTGTCGCGTCTGGTCGCCTAGCGTCTAGCCGGTGCGCCGGGAGGCTCTGGCTTGGCCCTGCATGCCGCCGCAGGGACAGTCGCCGGAGTAGGCCGGCCAGGACCGCGCCGACCGCCAGCATGGCGCCCCACCGGAGGCTGCCGCGACTCCGACCGCCCAGGTCGCAGTCACATCCGGAGTCGTAACCCGATTGGAGCACGGTACTCGTTGCCCCCCGGTCGTCCCGCCGCCGCCCGTCATGCTTGAGGTGCCGCTGCCGCCATACCCGCTGCCGCCATACCCGCTGCCGCCATACCCGCTGCCGCCATACCCGCTGCCGCGAATGCCGCCGGAACCCACTTTTCCCTCTCCGCCACCGCCGCCCACACTGCTGGAACTGGTCGCGCCGCCGGTACCCGCGCCGCCCGTGTTGTTCCCACCGCCGCCTCCAACCCCGCTCCCGCCGGCGTTCGTGCTTCCACCAGACGCGCCCCCCGACCCAGTCGATCCGCCTCCGGCTCCACCCCGGCCTGTTGCTCCTCCCCTACCCCCAACGTCGGCCCCGCCCGACCCGCTCGATCCGCTCGATCCGCCTCCGGCTCCACCCCGGCCCGTGGCTCCTCCGCTCCCGCTGCCCCCGCCGCCGGTCCCGCCCGACAGCATCTTGGCCAACTCCTCGGCCATCAACATGAACGCTCCCTCGCCCTCGGGCGCCGAGTTGCTCTGTCGGACCGCGGTCGGCCGTTCGGTGACCTCTTGGCACCATTGCAGCCGCCCGTCGGCGGCGATGTTCTTCACGAGCTGCGACCAGGTCTTGCGGATGTGCGGCTCGTAGGTTGCCCGGTCGAGATAGCCTCGGTTGACGCCGAACGCGAAGCAGTATCCGAAGAACGCGGAGCAGATGGACTCCACGATGCATGGCTTCTGTCATTTCGGACACGAGCGGTGAAGCGGCGCCATCGGGGCGACCGGAAAGGGCAGGGCGCCTTCCCGGTCCAGTTGCCTGAGCGAGCCTTCGATGTCCTTGGGCAGCGCAAAGCCCGCGACGACGATGACATTGTCCGACGTCGGTGTGCGTTGAAGGATGCATTCGCGGAAGGCGTTTCGGATGCGGGTGATGAGGACGCGTTCACGATTAGGGTTGTTTTCGGAGACGTTGGCGATGACCAGGCCGCCGGGGGCGAGCCGCCGAGCCACGCCGGCGAAGAAGGCGCCCGTGGCGAGCGCGGCGGGAACGCCCGCCGCGCCGTAGGCATCGAGGAAGATGATGTCCCAACGCCGTCGCGTCCGGCGGATGAAGGCGGCCCCGTCGGCGATATGCACGCGCATGCTCCCGTCCTCGACGAAGCCGAAGTAGTCGCGCGCGACCGCGCGCACCATCGGGTCGAGCTCGACCACGTCGATGGTCATGGCGGGAAACGAGCGGCGCAGCAGCATGGGATAGGTGCCACCGCCCAGCCCGACGACCAGCGCGCTGCCTCGTTTGGGTGTGAAGGCGAGCGCCCCTCCCGCGTGACGGATGTACTCCATGGGCACCGCACGCGGGTCGCGCAGGGACACCGTGCTCTGCGTGTCGCCGTTCCCGTCGCCGAAGAACAAAGATCGTTCGTCCTTTCGATCGATCACCAGGATGCGGTTCCACTTCGACTTGCGGTCGAAGACCACCCGTTCGTGCGATGCGGCGGTCTTGGCAACGCCGCGAGCTTCGGCGGGGCGAGTCGCGTCGTCGCCGCGCGCTGGGCATTCGCGCGCAAAGCCGAGTAGACCGATGAGCCCAGCGAGGAGCGCGCCGCAAAGACGCCGTTCACGAGGTCGCATGACCGCGCAGTCTGGCCCGGGTTGGTGTACGAAGGCAATCGCTACCAGCATCGGCAAGCCAGCTCGACCATCGATCGCTTCGGACTCTGCTTGCACATCCATTACCACCGCAACGGTGCCGCGAAGAACTGGTACGACAACGTGGTCGCCGCGACCTCGCACGAGCGCAGAGCCTTCCAAGAGCGCCGAGAACGAAAGGGCTTGGACCTCGATCCGGAGACTCCTGCTCCCTCTCTCTCTCTGTTCTCCGTAGGCTCTGCGCTCTCTGTGGTTCACATTCTGAGAACTGCTCGGCTTCCAACCCGTTCGGTGTCCTAGAGGTGCTTCGCCGCCTCGTCCTCCTTCGGCGGGGGCTCCTTGGTCTGCGATTCGAGCGCGCGCCTGACGATGTCGCGGGCGCCGAGGCCCAGCGCGAGCGCGAGGGCGAGCACGATGCCGCCGAAGAGGATGGCGAATGCGATCTTCACGATATCGCCACCCACGTTCAGGTGGTCGAGGGCCATGGCGTAGGTGACGGTCAGAAGCAGCCATTTCATGACCTGGCTGAGCAGGCGTGCGGATTGAATCTGCAGGTTGACCGCGCCCACGAGCACGCTGCGCGAGAGAAATCGTGCGAGCAGGCTGCCGAAGAAGACGACGGCCAGGGCAACGAGGAGGCTGGGCAAGAACTCGAACGCACGGATGAGCACGCGCGCCGTGAGGCTGTCCTGCACGGCCAAAAGCCCGAGCAGCAATCCGAAGAGGATCACCACCCAGGTCACCCCCCGGCACACGAGCCGGGTCGGGCTGCGGCCGGGCGAGATCTCGGCCAGCCCGACAAAGCCCCACTGCTCGAGGCGCGCATCGAATTTCACACCGCGGAGCATCCGCCGCAACACGATGCGAATCATCCAGGCCAGAAGCACGGAGAGGAGCAGCGCCAGGAGTATGGCGAGGAGGCTCGGGAAGAACGCCGCCAGGCCGGTGAGCGCGCGTTCGAGCGACGCTCCCAGGGTTTCTTCGAGGTTTTTCCACATGGTGAGCTGTCCTTTCGTGGCGAAGGGTTCAGGGGTTAAACCGGTCAGGCGACCGCCAGCGGGAAATCAAGTACGGCTTCTGCGCTTCGTAGGCCTGGCACAGGCGTTCGAGTCGCACTTCGCTCTGCGCGTGCGTCGCACTCTGCATCTCGCACACGAACGAGGCCAACCAGCCGAGGTAGAGCGGCAAGAAGGCGCCGAGCAGGTGGCTGCGGCTCAGGCTGCGCGTGCGGTAGCCGAGCGCGAAGTCGAACACGGTCCGGCACCAGAGATCGTCGGGCAAGGTGAAGGACTCGGGCGGCGTGTTCGCGACGCGCCGGATCTCAAGCAGGGTGGCGGGCGGCAACACCGCGGACCACAAATCCTGCAGATTACGTATGCCGAGCCGGAAGGAGTCGACGAGCTTGCGCACGTCGAAGGTCACCGTGGCTGGAACGCTGTCCGGGGCGACGCCGAAAACCGGGATGGGCTGGGCGCCACGCACCTTCTGCCAGACGGCGGCGTTGCGCATCATGTCCTCGAAGAGCACGCCCAGGATCTGACCGAGGGTCGTGCCCAGGTCGAGCGGGGTGCCCGAGGTGGCTTGCTGCTTCGCCCCGAGTTGCACCTGGCACAGCTTGAACGAGCCGCACAGGGCTTGCGTGGCGGTCCAGATGTCGCTGCCGAAGCGGGCCTGGTCCGTGTCCCACACGTTCTGCCCGAGGTAGCGATCGACCAGGGCCGCAGAGAAGGCGTACTCGCCGCCCATGGGTTGGCGCATGTGGCGGCCGTAGAGCGAGCGCAGAAGCGGCCGCACGATGCCGTTGGTGATGGAGCCGTCGAACTTGTGCCGAGCGTAGAGCGGCACCGCGAAGTCGAAGCCCTGCTCCACCACCGGACGGATGAGCATGCCCAGCCACTCGGGCGCGACCGGAGTGATGTCGGGGCTCCACATGATGCACGCGCGTGCCCCCGCCATCCTCGCGATCCGTAGGGTCAGGTGCAGGCCCTGCGCCTTGCCGGGAATCCCGTGGTAGGGCATGTCGAGATCCCGGGCGGGCAGGATCGCCTGGACGAGGCGGATGCTGTCGCTCTCTGCCACGGCGGCCACCTCTTGTGCCGTCCCGTCCGTCGAGCCGCTGTCGGTGTTGACAATCAGGGCCGTGCGGCCCGGGAAGGCGGCGCGCAGACCTTGGCGAATGCATTCCGCAACCGCGCTGATGTTGCCCGCGTTGTTGTAGCTCGGCAGGCCCACGATGATCTCGACGCCGCCCTGCCGGCGCACGGCTTCGGCGATGTCGGAAGGAACGAGGTCTTGGTCAGCCATCAGCTACTTCCATGCACGCATCGCCACCTACCCCGGCAGCTCGCGGCAAAGGGCCAAGATGCCGATGAGGGGGATGCGCGTCCAGACGGGCCGGTGATTGAGCTCGTAGTTGAGCTCGTAGAGGGCCTTGTCGAGCAGGAACGCGTCGAGCAGCAACCCGAGACCGGCATCGTCCGCGGGGATGAGGTCTCGGCCGGCGACGGCCTCGCGGTAGGTGGCGATGAACGCGGCCGACACGCAGTTCTCCCACAATTTGGCCCACGGCTCGAGCGGGGCCGCATCGCGCGGGTGGCGGGCCACGAAGTTCTGGTAGCCGGCCTGGGCCGCATAGCCAAACGAGCGCAGCATCCCGGCCACATCCTTGAGGGGCGAACGCGCTTGGCGGCGTTCGGCCAGGGGGCGGGCCGGCTCGCCCTCGAAGTCGAGAATCACGAAGTCGTCCATCACCCGCAGCACCTGCCCCAGGTGGTAGTCGCCGTGGATGCGCGCCACCTTGAGCGTGAGATCGAGAGCCTCGATCTCGCGAAAAAGATCCGCGATCGCGCGCCGGCGGCCGAGCACGAGGGCCGCGTACTCGACCACGTCGTCAGGGAAGCGCGCGATACTCATCTTGAGGGCGTCGAAGACGTGGCGAGCGTGTTCACGCAGACCGTGCGAGAGGCTCACGAGATCGTCGTGCGACATCTGGGCCACCCCAAAACCGCTCGCCGAGGAGCCGGATGCAAGATCGATGTGCAGCTCGGCGGTCCGCCGTGCCAGGGTGACCGCGGCCTTGACATAAAGGCCGACCACGTCCACCGCCTCGCTCGACAGGATTTCGCCGAGCGCAGACAGCGCGGGCCGGCGCAGGAGCGGCCGGAGACCCGGGGCGAAGGGTTGGGTGGCCTGGTGCTCGTAATAGCGGCCGAGCTCTTCCAGGGTCCACGACCAGCCGTCGCCCTGGTTCTCCACCAGGTTCTGAAACATGCCCAGGGTCACGTCTTCACCTTCGCGGGGACGGTAGGCGAGCGACCCCACGAAGCTCGGCACATGCGGGTTCTTCCGCTCGTCGGAAAGGTACTGGGTGATCTCGCAGTCCGGGTTGGGCCCGGATTCCAGCCGCCGGAAGATCTTCATGATGATCTTCTCGCCGAAGCGCACCGAGGTGTTGCTCTGCTCGGCGGAGCTGCGCTCGCTGGGCAGAGGCTCGTTCTCGTCGCCGCGCAGGGCCGCGAAGGACTTCCCCTGTGTACCCACCAGGGTGCCGGCCAGGAAGGGTCGTTCGAGGCCCTGCGCGACCACCCGGAGAAGCCACTGGCACAGTCCCTCGTCCACGGTGGCGTCGAAGAGCGTGCACCCGCTGCCCCGGCATTTGGCCACCGAGGCCTGGGGATAGCGCTCGCGGAAGTCCTGGGCCACCTCGTCGGGCAGCCGGATGAGGGGCAGAAAGTAGGTCTCGTCCGCGCCCTCGGTGAAATGGACGTCGATGAGCAGCAGGGCCGCGTCGAGATCCGGGACCACGGCCAGGTCGCGCAGTGCGACGTGGTCGATCTGGCGCGCCTTGCTGCCGAACCAGCGCTGGCGTACCAGGAATTGCGGCAAGAGGTGCTGAAGCTGCGGCCGCGCCGGCCCGTTCGTGAGGTCGCTCCAGCCGCCGAAGTCGAGCGCGGGCTCTTCGGCAACGTGATCGTCGCTGACCACGCTGGCCTGGGCCGGGGCTTGCAGCTCGAACCAGAAATACCCGTAGGGCGCCAGGGTGAGCGCGTAGGGGGCCTTGCGGATCTTGGGAAACTCGACGTAGCCCAACATCTCGACCGGAATCAACCCCTCGAAGCGCGCCAGGTCCAGCTCGGTGGGCTGGGCGAAACGCGAGAGATTGGCCACGCACAGGATCTTCTCGCTGTCGAAGGTGCGCACGTAGGCCAGGACCTTGCGGTTGGCCGGACGCAACAACTCGACGGTGCCGCGACCGAAGACGCGAAACAGCTTGCGCAGCGCGATCATGTTGCGCATCCAATTGAGCAAGGAGGCCGATTCCGTCTGCTGCGCTTCGACGTTGACCGATTCGTAGCCGTAGACCGGATCCATGATCACGGGGCAATACAGCTTGGCCGGGTTGGCGCGCGAGAAGCCGGCGTTGCGGTCGCTGGTCCATTGCATGGGCGTGCGTACGCCGTTGCGATCCCCCAGGTAGAAGTTGTCGCCCATGCCGATCTCGTCCCCGTAGTAGAGGACGGGCGTGCCGGGGAACGAGAGCAGGATGCTGTTCATCAATTCCAGGCGGCGGCGGTTGTTGTCGAGCAGGGGCGCCAGCCGGCGGCGGATGCCGACGTTGAGACGCATCTGGGGATCGTGGCTGTAGGCCGCGTACATGTAGTCGCGCTCTTCCGTGCTGACCATCTCGAGGGTCAGCTCGTCGTGGTTGCGCAGAAACAGACCCCACTGGCAGTTGTCGGGGATGTCGGGGGTCTGGCCCATGATCTCCACCACGGGGTGACGGTCTTCCAGGCGCAAGGCCATGAAGAGGCGGGGCATGAGGGGGAAGTGGAAGGCCATGTGGCATTCGTCACCCTCGCCGAAATAGGCGCGTACATCGCTCGGCCACTGGTTGGCTTCGGCCAGAATCATGCGGTTCGAGTAACCCGCGTCCATCTCCTGCCGCAGCCGCTTGACGACGGCGTGGGTTTCGGCAAGGTTTTCGCAGTTGGTGCCGTCGCGCTCGATCAAGTAGGGGATGGCATCCAGCCTGAGCCCGTCCACGCCCAGGTCGAGCCAGAAGCGCATGATGTCGACGATCTCGCGCATCACCTCGGGGCTGTCGAAGTTGAGATCCGGCTGATGCGAGAAGAAACGGTGCCAGAAGTACGCGTTGGCCACCGGATCCCAGGTCCAGTTGGACTTCTCGGTGTCGGTGAAGATGATGCGTGCATCCTTGTATTTCTGATTGGTGTCGCTCCAGACGTAGTAGTCACGCTCTTTCGAGCCGGGCGGGGCCTGCCGCGCGGCCTGGAACCAGGGGTGCTCGTCCGAGGTGTGGTTGACCACCAGCTCGATCATGACCTGCATGCCGCGCGCGTGCGCGCCCGCGAGGAACTCCTGGAATTCCTCCAGCGTGCCGTACTTGGGATGGACGTTGCGGTAGTCCGAGATGTCGTAGCCGTCGTCGCGCAAGGGCGAAGGGAAGAAGGGCAGCAGCCACAGACAGGTGATACCCAGATCTTG
>Ga0172362_10000484_pt1 | contig 32322 bp, 34 predicted proteins | sample LakKivs1_kivu2a2_FD_114534 | JGI IMG/M metagenome (GOLD analysis project Ga0172362, IMG submission 114534) | Sediment microbial communities from Lake Kivu, Rwanda - Sediment s1_kivu2a2 | ecosystem: Environmental > Aquatic > Freshwater > Lake > Sediment | place: Rwanda: Western Province, Lake... | reverse complement strand
GATGCGCACGCTGGTCGTCGCGGGCCAGCCGCTCGAGATCGTCGGCACCGATTTCGTCTTCGCGCGCGAGCGTCGCGAGGAGATCTACGCCCGCCTGTTCGCCACCCTGCCGGCACGCGAAGGAGCGCCGCGCATCCTGCTGAACCACGATCCGCGCAGCTTCTTCGAGATCCCCGACGACGCGGCGGATCTGGTCCTGTCGGGCCACACGCACGGCGGCCACATCGGCGTGCAGCTCGGCATGGACCGCGCGCTCACCGTCGTCGGTCTGGTCGGAGTCCCCGACCAGGGACTGTTCGCCCGCCGTGACATGCGGCTGTTCGTCACGCGCTGCGTGGGCTTCTACGGCTACCCGATGCGCATCGGCATCCCGCCGGAGATCGCCCTGCTGCGGCTGCGCAGCACGGACCGCGCGACGAAGGCCTGACGCGCCGGCCCGCCGCGCGCGGCGCGGCGCGGGTGCGGCCGCCGGCGGACGCAAAGCGGCTTTCGGGCCGCGCCGCGTTGGCCTATGCACGTCCGATGCGTCGTCTCCCTGCCATCTCGCCTGCCCTCCTCCTGTGTCTCGCGCTCGCCGCCGGCTGCAGCGACTCGGGCGGCTCGGGCTCGGGCCTCGCACTCGACGTCGAGACGCTCGCCGCACCCGGCCCGTACCCGGTCGGCGAGGCGCAGCTGGTGCTGGTCGACGCTTCGCGCCCGACGCAGGCGATCGGGAGCTACGCCGGTGCGCCCGACCGCACGCTGCCGACGCGCGTCTGGTACCCCGCGACGTCCGCCGGCAGTGGAGCCACACCGTCCGGCGACGGGCCGTTCCCGATCGTCGCCTGGGCGCACGGCTTCTCGAGCGGGAACTTCGAGGGTGAGTTCGTCGGCCGGCACCTCGCGAGCCACGGCTACGTCGTCGTCGGCCCGACGTTTCCTCTGTCGAACGGCGGCGCTCCGGGCGGACCCACGATCGCCGACATGACGAACCAGCCGGGCGATCTCGACTTCGTGATGCAACGGGTCGGGGCCGGCGCCGCCGGCGACGAGCTCGCGGCGGCGATCGACGACACGCGGCGCGGCATCGCGGGACTCTCGCTCGGCGGCGGCACCGTGCTGATCGGCGCGTATCACCCGACGTGGCACATCGAGAACGTGTCGGCTGCGATGGCGCTCGCGCCGGCGTCGTGCTTCTTCGGTGCAGGCCTCTACGCGCGCTCGTTGCCGACCCTCATCCTCGCCGGCGACGCCGACATGCTGGTGCCGCTCGAGGGCGGCCCGGGCCAGGCGTTCGCGTCGGCCAGCGCACCGGTCCGGCTCGTCACGCTGCACGGCGGCAACCACGTCGGCTTCATCGGCATCGACGGGAGCAGCGGCCGCAACGCCGACGCGACCGTCGGCTGCCCGGTGATCGGCGCCGGCGGCAGCACCGCCGCGGCGGGCATCGGACCGCTATCCACGCTGCTGCAGGAGGGCGTGGGGCCGTCGGCGTTCGACGGGTCGACCTGCCTCGAGCCGTGCAGGGAGGAGCTTCCGGCGTCGATGACGTCGGCGCGCCAGGTCCAGCTCACGCGTGCGGCGGCGCTCGCGCACTTCGACGCCGAGCTGCGCGGCGACCGTGCGAAGGCCCGCTGGCTCGCGAGCGGCCTCGCGACGCAGGCCGACGACGTGACGTCCTCGGCACGCGACTGACGTCCGCGTTCACCCGGCCGACCATCCACCCCGAACGGCGACGAGCGCGACGATCCGCCGGCGTTGCTCCCAGCGCCCGGCGAAGGCTAGGACGGTCCGCATGACCGAGACCGTCGAAGGCCCGCTCACCGGCGTCCGCATCCTCGCGATCGAGCAGATGCAGGCGCTGCCGTTCGCGACCCAGCTGCTCGCGCGCATGGGCGCCGAGGTCGTCAAGGTCGAGCACCCGGTGACCGGCGACTCCGGCCGCGGCGCGCTGCCCGCCGTCAAGGACGTCGACGGCCGCAGCGTCGGTGCCACCTACCTGCGCAACAACCTCGACAAGCAGAGCATCGCGATCGACATGAAGGCGCCCGAGGGCCGCGAGCTGATCCGCAGGCTCGTGCCGCGCTTCGACGTCGTCGGCGAGAACTTCAAGCCCGGAACGATGGACCGCATGGGCCTCGGCTACAAGGACCTGGCCCCGCTGCACCCCGGGCTGGTCTATGTCTCCGTATCGGGCTTCGGCAACCTGCTGCCGTCGCCGTACGGCTCGTGGCCCGCGTACGCACCGATCGCCGAGGCGATGGGCGGCTTCTACGAGTACCGCCGCGAAGAGGGCGTGCCACCATCCGTCAGTCCCGCCGGCGCCCTCGGCGACATCGGCTCGTCGCTGTTCGCGGCGATCGGTCTCCTGGCAGCCCTCCGCCAGCGCGACCGCACGGGCAAGGGCCAGCACGTCGACGTCGCCATGTTCGATGCGATGGTCGCCATGGCCGACATCGTGCCGCACTTCTGGTCGATGGGCGTACGCGGCAAGCGCCGCACGCCGGGCATCTTCGACGGCTTCAAGGCGAAGGACGGCTACTTCGTCGTGCAGGCGGTGCGCGACCACCAGCTGCAGCAGTTCGCGCGCTCGGTGGGCCACGCGGAGTGGCTCGAGGACCCGCGCTTCGCCTCACGCGAGGGCTGGCGCGAGCTGATGGACACCGTCGTACGTCCCGGCGTGGAAGCCTGGGCCGCGGACAAGACCAAGCTCGAGGCGACCACCGCGCTCGCCGAGCAGGGCATCGCGGCGGGGCCGTGCTTCACGACCGAGGACCTGGTGGCCGACCCGCACGTCGCAAGCCACGACATGCTGCTGCGCATCCCGCGCCCGGACTCCGACGAGCCGATGCTGGTCGTCGGCAACCCGATCAAGATGTCGGGCACGCCGGAGCGCCCGCCGCGCCGCTGGCCGACGCTCGGCGAGCACACCGCGAAGGTCCTGCGGACGGAGCTCGGCCTCTCGGACGACGACCTGCGCGCGCTGCGCGAGAAGAAGATCGTGCACTAGCGCCGCCGAGGCGTGCCCCGGCCACCGGAGCCCGACCGCGCACGCGGGCCGCCCGACGTCGCGGCGCGCCGGGCAGCGCCGGCACCGCCTTCGGCGCCGTCCGATGGAGACCGCCGGAGCGTCTTGATCGCTTCGTGGTCGGCGAAGCCGGTGCGGATGTCAGATGGAACTCCGTGCCGGCCCCTCCCTTCGTGGTCGGCGAAGCCGGTGCGGAGTCAGCCCAGCTCGAGCGCGCAGGCGACACCGTGCACGACGGCCGCGATGCGTAGCGCGTCGATCACCGCGTCCTCGACGAGGCCGCCCTCGCGCACCGTCTTCTCGTGCGCCGCGACGCACACCTCGCAGCCGTTGATCGCGCTCACCGCGAGGCTCATCAGCTCGAAGTCGACCTTCGGGCCCGCGGGCCTCGCGACGCGCTGCATGCGGAGCCGCGCCGGTTTCGACGCGTAGGCTTCCCCGAGCATGTGCTTCGCGCGGTAGAAGACGTTGTTCATGCCCATCAGCGCGGCCGCCGCGCGCGCGTCGTCGATCACTGCTTCGTCGGTGCCGCTGGCGCGCGCCTCGGCGAGCATCGCGTCGCGCAGCGCGGGATTCCGCGCCGCGCAGGCGCTCGCCAGCGCCACGCCCCAGCGCTGGGCGGGAGTCAGCGACTCCGCCCCGAGCACCGTCTGTAGTCCGATCTTCAGGTCACGCGCCGCTTCCGGGAGCGACTCCCGCAATTCTTCGAGCGTCTGCATCTTCGTCGATCCTCATCGAAGGCCAACCACCGGCACCGCATCGGGCACGCGAGCCGCAGGCGAGCGCGGAGCGTCAGCGACCGCGTGGAGTGGGGCCCCACGCGGCTTCGCCGCGTGGGACCGAGGGGCGCCGTGGCCCCTCGCTACAACGTCGGCTGGCCCTTCTCCCAGTTGCACGGGCACAGCTCGTCGGTCTGCAGCGCGTCGAGCGTACGCAGCACCTCGTTCACGTTGCGGCCGACCGAGAGGTCGTTCACCGACACGAAGCGGATCACGCCGTCCGGGTCCGCGATGAAGGTCGCCCGCAGCGCGACGCCGGCGTCGCGGTGGATCACACCGAGCTGCTCGGCGAGCGCCGGGGTGAGGTGGATCATGGGAAACGGCAGGTCCTTCAGATCCGGGTGCTCCTTGCGCCACGCGAGGTGCGAGAACTCGTTGTCCGTGCTGCCACCGAGGACGACCGCGTCGCGATCGGCGAAGTCCTTCGTCTTCCTGCCGAACTCGGCGATCTCGGTCGGACAGACGAACGTGAAGTCCTTGGGCCAGAAGAACATCACCAGCCACTTGCCGGGGTGGTCCTTGCTGGAGACGGCCTTGAACTCCTTGCCCTTCTCGTTGCTCACCACCGCCTGAACGCGGAACTCCGGAAGACGATCGCCAACGGTCAACATGTGTCGTGCTCTCCTGGTCTGATTTCGCTGGGCTCGAGATCGAGCGCTTGGGGCTGGACGGGTACGGGCGTGCCGGGGGCGGCGGAGCCTGTCAGGCGCGCGGTCCCCGCACGCTGCCGCGAGGCCTCTTCGCCGCGCGGCCGCGGCGGATGCCGCGCATGATCACCTGATACTCGCGCAGCTCGAACTGGCGCGGCGGGTCGATCCGGCGGATCGACACCGCGCCCCACGGAACGTCGTGGATCGCGCCGGTCTCCTCGTCGACGAAGTGGTGGTGCGGCTCGACGTTGGGGTCGAACACCACTCTGCCCTCGGCGATGACGAGCACACGCAGCAGGCCTCTCGCAACGAAGAGGTTCAGCGTGTTGTAGACCGTCGCCCGCGAGACGAACGGGAACCCCTCGCGAACCCTGGTCCACACCATGTCGGCCGAGGGGTGGTCGGTCGCACGCAGCGCGTACTCCGCGACCGCCACGCGCTGCGCCGAGGGCTGGATCCCCTGCTCCTCGAGCAGCTCGACTATCGTCCGTCCCGTCACGGGGTTTAGACGTAGTCCAAATAGAGACGATGTCAAGAGTGCTCCGCCCGACGCCGAATCCCGCGGCGCCGACCGGCGAGTCGCGGCCGATCGCGGCTCCGGTCGGCTCCGGGTGCAGGGCACGGCGCCTCGCGGGCCGCCGCGGGGTCGGCGGTGGCCCGACGCGTGGCGCGACCCCGGCGGCGTGCGTATCCTCGGCCCCGTGCGAGAACGTGTCGTCGACGTCGGCCCCGTCCGAGAGGGCGTCGTCGACGTCGGCTTGATCTCCGACACGCACGGACTGGTGCGAGCCGAAGCGCTCGCCGCGCTCGCGGGCGTCGCACACGTGGTGCACGCGGGCGACGTCGGCGGGGCCCACGTCCTCGAGGCGCTCGCGCGTGTCGCGCCGGTGACGACGGTCCGCGGCAACAACGACTTCGGCGCGTGGGCCGATCGCCTGCCGGAAACGGCACGGGTGACGATCGCGCGCGCCAGGATTCTCGTCCTGCACGACGCGCACGAGCTGGCGGGACTGGCGCTCGACGACATCGACGTCGTCGTCGCGGGACACTCGCATCGGCCTCTCATCGAGCGCCGCGACGGACTCCTGCACGTCAACCCGGGCAGCGCCGGACCTCGCCGGTTCCGCCTGCCGATCGCGCTGGCGAGACTCTCGGTTGGCCCGCACGGCATCGCGGCCCGCATCGTCGATCTGGCCCCGGGCGCTTGAACGCGCACGGACACGAACGTAGGCTCGCAAGTCGGCGCGGCACGATGCCGTACGGGAGGATCATGCGATGGGAGCGAGGTTGATCGGCATTCTGCTTTCGGCGCTGTCCGCGCTGGGCGCAACCCTCGCGGGCGATGCCGACGCACGTCCGCGCACGATGCGCGTCGACTGCAGCGCCATCGAGGTGCCGTTCCGGATGTGCCCGACGTACTCGGTCGGCAACGTGATGCTCGGCCGGCAGTTCAGCCACGCGCGCTGCGAGCGTAACCGCAGCTGGGGAACCACCGGCGACGGCAGCTGGATCTGGGTGAAGGACGGCTGCCGCGGCCGCTTCCTCGTCGACCGCGGCCGCCCCTTCGCGAAGCCGCTCGACAAGCCGGTCGCGTGCACGTCGAAGGACTGGGCGTACCAGCACTGCCCGACCCCGACCTGGGGCCACTACATCAGCGTCGCGAAGCAGCTCGGCGTCACCGAGTGCAAGCACGGGGAGAACTGGGGCTTCGACTTCCAGGGAATCTGGGTGAACGGCAACTGCTCGGCCGAGTTCGCGGTGCAGTAACCGCTCGCCGCGTCAGGCGGCATGCAGCTCCACCGGCAGGTGCTCGATGCCAGCGACGAGCGTCGAGGCGACCCGCGACGGCGACGTGCCCGGCACCGGGCGGATGTCGGGGAAGCGCGTGATCAGCTCGTGCACCATCACCTTCAGCTCGGCGCGCGCGAGGTTCGCACCGAGGCAGAAGTGCGGGCCGATGCCGAAGGCGAGGTGCGGGTTCGGCGAGCGCGTGACGTCGAAGCGGTCGGGGTCCGTGTAGACGCTCTCGTCGCGGTTCGCGCTCTGGTAGAGCATCAGGACACGCTGCCCGGCCGCGATCTTCTGACCGCGGATCTCCGTATCGCGCGTGGCCGTGCGCCGGAAGCAGAGGATCGGCGACACGTAGCGCAGGATCTCCTCGACCGCCGAGTCCATCAGCTCGGGCTTCGCGCGCAGCAGCTCGATCTGCGAGCGGTCGTTCATCAGCGCCAGCATGCCGCCCGAGATCGCGTTGCGCGTGGTCTCGTTGCCGGCGACGAGCAGCAGCGTCATGAACATGACGATCTCGTCGTTCTCCATCGATTCCTCGTCCTCGGCGAGCACGCCGTCCTGCTGCGCCGCGACGAGAATGCTGACGAGATCCTCCCTCGGCTGCCGCCGGCGATCCTCGAAGACGCCCTTCAAGTACTCGCCGTACTCGGCGTATGCCGTGACCGCGTCGTTCATCTTGACCGGGTCGTCGTAGTTGCCCGCGACGTTGATCAGGCGGTCCGACCACGCGTGGAAGCGGTCGAAGTCCTCCTCGCGGATGCCGAGCATCTCGGCGATGATGTAGAGCGGCATCGGGAGTGCGAGGTCGCGGACGAGATCGACCTCGCGCTGCTGCGCGACCTTGTCGGCGATGCGCGTCGCCAGCACGCGGATCTTCTCCTGCAAGAGGCCCACCATGCGCGGGGTGAAGCCCCGATTGACGAGCTTCCGCAGCCGCTGGTGGCGCGGGTCGTCCATGCAGATCATCGAGATGGTCGCGTCGGACTCGGGGAGCACGCCCTGCGCAGCCGAGAAGACCTCGGGATTCTTCGAGACGGCGAACACATCCTCGTACCTCGACAGCACCCACAGGTTGCTCGCCGCGTCCCAGTAGACCGGGGCGCTGGCGCGCAGCCAGCGGTACACGGGAAACGGGTCACCCTGGTAGAGGGTCGAGTCGGTCATGTTCGGCGTCATGGTCTTCCTTCGCGGAACGCTGTAGACACCGCTCGCGGGCGGTGGACGAGGTGATCAATTTACGGTTTGTAAACTCGTGGCGAACAAGCTGTCAACACGGAAGAAGGCCGTGCGTCGCGCACCGGCGGGCGGCTCCCGCGCGCGCCCCGACCGGGGAACGCGGCTGCGCCTCGCGCCCGCCGACCGCCGCCGCGAGCTGCTGCGCGTGGCGGGGCGCCTCATGACCGAGGGCGGTGTCGACGCCGTCGGGTTCGGGCAGGTCGCCGCCCGGGCCGGCGTCACGCGCCCGCTGGTCTACAAGTTCTTCCCGACCCGCACCGCGCTGATCATCGCGGTGCTCGAGGACTTCGCGGCCGAGCTCGACGAGCGTTTCGGACGCGGCGCCAGCCGCGCCCTGCCGGCCAACGCCGCGGACGCGGCGCGGGTCTTCGTCGAGGCGGTCTGCGACACCATCGAGGACCGCGGCGCGGGCCCGTGGCACCTGCTCGACGCGAAGGGACCGGACCCGCAGGTCGCTGCGCGCGCGGAGGCGATCCTCGACGAGCTGCTGGCGCCGTGGCGGCTCGCGATCGCGACGACCGCCGGCGTCGATCAGCGCGAGGCCGCGACGCTGGCGCGCATGATCGTCGCCGCCGGGCGCGCGGTGCTGGAGCTGTGGTACCGCGGCGATCTGACGCGCGAGGAGGCCGTCCGCGACACGACGCGCGGCGTGAGCGCGCTCGTGCAGGGCTTCGCGGCGCTCGCACCGGGAGCCTCGCGCCGCGCGCACGCGCGCCACCGCGGCTGAGACCCCGAGCGTCCCCGGCTCCGGATCACCGCCAGCCGCGCCGCCCGACCGTCGGACCAAACGCCGGCGGATGGAACGCCGTGCCGATTCCCTCCCTCGTGACCGGCGAAGCCGGCGCGAGCGTCGGATGGAACGCCGTGCCGGTTCCGCCCCTCGTGACCGGCGAAGCCGGCGCGAGCGTCGGTTGGAACGCCGTGCCGGTTCCGCCCCTCGTGACCGGCGAAGCCGGCGCGAACGTCAGTCGGCGCCGTCGGCCCAGCGCAGCACCCGCTCGCGCACGCGACGACCGAACGACCTGCCGGTCGCGAACGTCGACGCGATCCGGTCGGGGCTGGTGTAGTCCCACTTCGCGACCGGGACGTCGGTCTCGGGCGCCAGGTAGAGACGGTCCGGGGACGACGGCAGCGTGTCCGGACGCACCGGACGAGTCAGCAGGACGAGCACGCGCCCGAGCCGCGCCTCCTCCGACAGCGCGCGTACCGGCACGTTCTCGATGAAGCCGCCGTCGACGTACGTGCGGCCCCCGCTGCGCGGCAACCCGGTCACGAGCGGCGTCGCGGACGACGCCAGCACCGCGTCGACGATCGCCTCGCGCGAGCCCAGCTCCTGTGCCGTCACCACCTCGAGCGAGAACCCCGGCGGGCACTGGTCGGGCCCGTGCGGCGAGCCCGCGCGGGTGCGGCTCCGGTAGTCACGCAGCGCGCCGAGAAACGACGGCACGAGACGCGCGCCCGGAACCGTCGCCGCGAGGAGAATCCGCACCGGACCCGCCGCGCGAAGACGCGTCATGCCGGCGTCGTCGAGCCCACACGCGACCGTCGCCCGATAGATCGGCTCGTGCGGGAACACGCCGCCGCGGCCGATGCGCTCGGGGTAGACGTTGCGGCGGTTCGCCGCAGCCAGGGCGAGAAACCGCGCCATCATCGGCTCGGTGGCGCGCGCCGCGAGCGCCACCGCCATGCAGGCGCCCGCCGACACGCCAGCCCATTCACGCGGCGCGGGCAGCTCGCCGCGCAGCTCCTCGAGCACGCCGACGCCCCACGCGGTGCGGCAACCGCCGCCCGCGAGAACGATCGACAGGCTCACGGCGACGGCTCGCCCACCCGGCGCAGGACGGCCGCGCGGGCGCCCGCCACGTCGACCAGCGGAGCCGCGCGTCCCGCGAGCACCTCGTCGGCGCTGATCGGATCGAATCCCTCGGGCAACTCGTGCGCGGCGAACCGCGCCAGCAGCCAGTTGAGCAGTGCCGCCGTGTCGGCAGCGTCGATCTGGGCGGCGGCGACGTTCGGCAGCCGCACGAGGTAGTCGCGCCCCTCCGGCACGCGCATCATGCGGCCGAGTGTCGGGTCGATCGCCGGGACGAGGTCGGGCGTCGCGCGGCCGTCCGCCAGGTGACAGCCCTGGCAGTGCAGCTGGTAGTTGATCGCCGGCTCGAACGCGTTCGCGGACGCGCCGCTGCGGAGAATCGCGAGCGCACCGAGCAGCAGGACCGCGGCGGCGCGCGCCCCCCGCGTGCCGCGCGCCGGATCGAACACCGCGCCGGCTCCCTGCCGCGCGCCCGGCGAAGCTGGTGCGGACGTCACTTCGCGACGCCGAGCACCACCGACACCGAGCAGTTGACGGCCCGGCTCTTCGTTCCGAAGCACCACAGCAGGCTGTTGTTCTTGTACAGCACGTACGGCGGCTTCTCGCCCTCGGTGCGCAGACACTGGCAGCGCATGCACAGCGTCGACCCGCAGCAGTCGTTGTACGACACCACGTAGTCGTTGCCGTCCGCCGGGTTGCGACACGTCCCGATCCAGGTGATCGGCGACATCTCGGTGCCCGGCGGACAGCTGTTCGCGGTGCCGCCGCAGCAGGCGCAGAGGAAGCCGTCGATCGCGCAGTTGCGCCAGTAGTCGCAGCTCGTCGGATCGCCCGCGTCGCCCTCGATCGACGCGTCGGGCGGCAGCGCGGCCTGCCCGCGCGCGACCGGCAGCAGCGGCAGCGCCGCGGCGCCGACCAGCCACGCACCGAGGCGGGCGAGCATCCCGCGGCGCGAGGTCCCGCGGGCGAGCCCGCGGGTGAAGCGCTCGGCGAGGCGGTCGATGGCGGTTCTCTCGGGCGTGATCATCGCTGCATTCCCTCCGCGACGCGCTCCTCACGCTCGAGCAGCTCCTGCAGCGTGCCGACCCCGAGCAGGTCGGCCTCGAGCAGGCTCTCGAGGTGCTCGCGGTTGTTCACCAGGCCTTTCGAGCGGATCGTCCCGGCCGCGTCAAGGAGGACCGCGTACGGCACGCGCGGCACCTGCCAGGTCATACCGAGCACCGGCGACACGACGCACGGCAGCTCGGCGACGCCGTGCTCGCGGACGAGCTTCCGGTACGCGTCGGAATCGCCGTCGCCGGCGAGGATCACGTCGAGCTGGGCGCGCTCGGCGCGCGCCACCGAGCGCAGCACCGGCAACAGTGCCTTGCACACGGGGCACGTCACGGAGAGGAAGAACACCAGCGTCTTCCGCCCGCGCGCGCCGGGCGCGCCGACCTGCAGCGTCGCGCCATCGAGCGTCGTCGCGGCCACCACCGGCGCCAGCGTGCCCGTCGCCGGTCCGGAGCCGAGAGCCAGCGCGCCGACCGGTGCGATGCGCTCGTAGAGCACGCCGAGCTGGCGCGCGAGCGCGACCACGATGCCCGCGAGGACGAGCACCACGATCCACAGCAGCACGTTCGAGATCAGCAGCGCCTGGGTCACGACGCGTCCGCCTCCGCGGGCAGGGGCTCGCGCAGCTGCGCGCGCAGCGCCGCGACCGCCGGTGCGAGCGCCAGCAGCCGCTCGGCCGACGCGTACAGCGCTGCCAGCACGGCGATCGCGAGCGCGACGGTCACGAAGTCCACCCAGACCAGCGCGCGCGCGTGCACCGGGACGAAGCCCGCCGCGAGCGCCACGGCGATCAGGAGGAGGTTCCGCACCACGAGCCCCGGCCCGACGGTGCTGCGCGCGCCCGGCCCCATGCAGCCGCAGTCGAGGTCGCGGCGACCGCGCAGCAGGTTGACGCCCATCGCGAGCGCGTACACCGCGAGCAACAGCGCCGCGAGCACGCCGCCCGCCGGCGCCGCACGCGGCGTGACGAGCAGCGCCGCGGCCGCCAGCTCGAGCAGCGGCACGGCCCGCGCGAGCGGCGGCAGCAGTGGCGTGGGCAGCAGCGCATACGCCTCGAGCGTCGCGCGGAACGAAGTGTGGTCGCGCAGCTTGTGCAGCGCTGCCACGACCAGCAGCAGGGCGAGCGCGCCGCGCAGGACGACCGCGAGCACGGGGTCCATGGTGCGTCCGTGCCGCTCGCGTCAGGGCGCGACGAGCACGCTTCCCGAGAGGCCCGGCTCGGCGACCTCGCGCAGCACCTCGCCGGTGGTCGCGTCGTGGATCGTCACCGCGGGCGGGATGAGCGACATCACGACCAGCACGGGGCTCGCGTCCTGCGTCACGAGGATGCTCTCGGCACCGGTGTTCGGCAGCGCCGTGTCGAGCAGCCACGACACCGTGCGGTCGCGCACGCCCTCGCGCCCGAGGCGCATCTGGCCGCGCAGGAATCCCGCCATGGGGTTGCTCACGCCGATGCGCCAGAGGCGCTTGCGCTGCGCCAGGTCGTACGCCCAGATCTCCGAGCCCGCCTGCTTGTGCGTGTCGGGCCCGCCCTCGTGCACCAGCAGGTAGAGCCGGTTCGACGCGGCGTGCATTGCGACCGGCTGCCCGCCGCCGACGCGCCAGCCGGCCTTGCGGTCCTCGTCGGACAGCAGCGACCACGACTCGCCGATCTTCGCCGGCTGCGCGCCGAAGTCGACCGTGTGCAGGTTGCCCTCGAACGACACGAACAGCCACTCGCTGCCGCGGCGTCCGGCGGACTCGAACACCGGGTCCTTCTCGGCGTCGAAGAACTTCGGCGTGCGCTCGGCGCTCTGCTGCGCGCCCTGGTCGTCGAGCGTGACGACGAGTGCTGCGCCGTCGGCGCACAGCATGAAGAAGCGGCGCCGCCCGGCGGCGTACGCGAGGCTGCACCCTGGAGCCTGCAGCTCGCCGGCGAGCTTCTTCTCCTGCATGTCCACGATCGTCAGCGACTGCGCCGGCGTCGCGTTGAACACCGCGACGAAGCGGCCGTCGTCGGAGATCGCGTTCGGCTGGACGCCGGGGAAGTACTCGGCGCGCTTCGGCGGGATCACGATCTCGTCCTGCGGCAGCAGCGTGCGCGCGTCGTAGATCGTGACCACGTCGGTGCGCTCGCCGCGCACGCCGCGCGAGAAGTAGCTCTCCGGGATGTAGACGTGCGCACGGTCGCCGGGTGGGAAGAGCGGCCAGATGGTGAAGCCGACGCCGGGCGAGCCCGCGGTGATCGTGCCGAGCATCTGGCCGGTGTCGGCGTCGTAGAGCGCGCTGCGGTGCAGCAGCACGTCGCTCAGCCAGAACCAGTGCGGCCCAGGCTTCGCGGGCAGCTGCACCACTTGCCCCACCGGCTCGGCGACGTCGTCCTGCGCGCGCGCCGCGCCTCCGGACGCACACGTCACGGCGATCGCGGCCAGCGCGATCAGGGTACGGAAACGGCGGCAGCGGCGGGTCTTCGTCACCCGCCGCTCATAGCAGAGGTCGCGCCCGCGGCGCGAGGAGTGCGGCAGCGGCGCGCTGCCCCGACCGGTACTGGGCGAGACCCCGTGCGCCGACGCTTGCAATGCGCGCGGCGCGAAGGGAAAGGAAGCGCGTGACGTCCGCCGAGCTGCTGCGACACCTCTGGTGGCTGTGCCGCATCGCGGCGGCCCTGTTCCTCGCCTGGCTGCTGCTGTCGCGCCCGGTGGCGGCCGATTCGCTCCCCGCCGCGGGCACCGCGACCAGCGACGCCGATCGGGCGGAGGCCAGGGCGATCTGGGCGTCCACCTGCGTCAGCTGCCACGGCGCGAACGGTCGCGGCGACGGCCTCGCAGCCATGGGCCTCCCGGCAAAGCCCCAGAACTTCGCCGACCCGACCTGGCAGGCGAAGGTCGGCGACGACGAGATCGCGCGCGCGATCGTCGGCGGTGGCGCGGTCGTCCGCAAGAGCCCGCTCATGCCGGCGAACCCCGCGCTGGCCTCGAAGCCGGGCGTCGTCGCCGCGCTGCGCGAGATGATCCGCGGCTTCGCGAAGCCCGCGGCCTGAGACGCGCCGCACCGCCGACCGCACGCGACGCGCAGCGGCATCGCGGCGCACGCAGAGCACCACGCAGCGGCACGAGCAGGGCTCTCGCCGAGCCTGCTCGGACTGCCGGACCGGTGCGGCGGCGGCTGCGGCGCGATCGTCATGCCGACGCTCGGCCGCCGTTCGCCGGGGCGCCGTCGCTCAGCGCGGCGCCTCCGGCAGCCCGGCCTCCCGTGCCGCCCGGTCGCGGCTCGTGACCGCGGCGTACAGCACCGCCGACGCGAGCTGCACCCACATCAGCGCCGGAATCGCGCCGACGACCAGAAGCAGGAATCCGACCAGCACGATCGGGATCGCGAGCACGAAGATCCCGAAAATCGTCCAGCCGTAGCCCCGCGTGCGCTCCCAGCTCGCGCGCACCGCACCGATCGCGTCGAGCCCCTCGTCGGTGACCAGGTACGGCACCCACGCGAGCCGCACCATCGCGAGGAATCCCGGGACGACGAGCAGCACGAAGCCGATGCCGATCAGCGCGCCCATCAGCAGGCTCGCCAGCACTGCCTGCACGTAGTCCTTCCGGAAGGCGACGAACAGATCGCCGACCTCCGGCGTGCCGCCCCGCGCCGCGCGCAGGAAGGCGTACATGCCGCCGAAGCCGACCGGCGCCAGCACGAGCACGTGGTACGCCGTGCCGAGCAGCGACTCCTGCAGCCAGCCCGACGGCGCGCTCAGCAGCGCCCACACGACGCCGATCAGCAGCAGCTCGAGAAAGCAGCGCTTGAGCTCGCTCCACGCGTATCCGTAGGCCTCGCTCGCGCTCGGCCCCGACGACGAGAACTCCGTCACGACGAACCTCCTTGACCGCTCCCTGCAGAGTCTCCGCGCACGCCGTGCGCGGCCGAGCGTGGCTACAGCCCCACGACGACCTTCGGCTTGTACTTGGCGTAAGACATCATGTGGTTCTTGACGCCGGTCTGGAACGCCTCGAGGTACGCGAGCTTGCGGATCAGGTAGCTGCGCGTCTCCTTCGGGTCGAGGTAGAGGTTGTACAGTCGCCCGTACGGGTACTTCTGCGTGACGCCGGTGAAGCCGCCCGGGTTGTGCACGTCGCGATCGTCGTCCGAGATCGACGCCAGCATGAACTTGTACTCGCCGACACGCAGCGCGGAGAACTGCCGCCCGAGCCAGTAGTAGATGTACTTCCTGTTCGAGTGGCCGTCGTCGCACAGCAGGAACGACGCCTGGTCGACGCCGTCGATGTAGCGGTCCTCCGGCATCGACGCCGATGCGCCGGCGAGCGCGAGCGCGGTCGCGAACACGTCCATCTGCGAGAACAATCCGTCCGATGCGCGGCCGGGATCGATCATGCCCTGCCACGCGAGGATGCCGGGCACGCGCTGGCCACCTTCCCACGTCGAGCCCTTCGCGCAGCGGAACGGCGAGTACGCGGCGTCGGGCCAGGTCTCCATCTCGGGCCCGTTGTCGGACGAGACGAAGATCAGCGTGTGCTCGAGCTGTCCGGTCTCGCGCAGCGCCGCGAGGCGGTCGATGTGCGGCGTGGGCGCGCCGACCGCGACGCCGCCGCCGTAGCAGCCGAAGTCGCCCCAGCCGACGTCGTCCATCAGGACGATGAGCACGTTGGGCCGCCGTCCGCCGTGCCGTGACGCGTAGTCGGCGATGCGGCGCTGTGCCTCGGCCTCCTGTGCGGGGTGGCGGAAGACGGGCTCGCGGTTGTCCGCGAGCGCGACGGCCGGTGTGGCGATCGGATCGTGACCCATGGCGTTCGACCTCCCGAGCTGGGCCGCCGAGTCTCGACGGTGCGCTGCCGGGAGTCAAACCACCGGGGCGGATACCGCCGCTACCCGAAGACGACCGGCAAACGGTCGGGCGAGCGGAACGCGAGGCCGACGATGCGACCGTCGGCGTCGGGCGCGAGGCGCAGATTCGGCAGGCGGTCGAGCAGGATGCGCACCGCGGCGCGCGCCTCGAGGCGCGCGAGGTTCGAACCCAGGCAGAAGTGCTCGCCGAAGCCGAACGCGAGGTGGTCGGCGACGTTCTCCCGGCCCAGCACGAAGCGGTCGGGGTCGTCGAAGCGGCGCTCGTCACGGTTCGCCGATCCGACCGCGAGCATGACCAGCTCGCCCGCACCGATCGTCGTGCCCGCGATCTCGACCTCGCGCGTGGTCTCGCGCGACACGTACTGTACCGCCGCCTCCCAGCGCAGCGTCTCCTCGATGGCGCGGTCGAGTCCCGCGGGGTCGGAGCGCACCTGGTCGAGCGCTTCCGGGTGCGTGAGCAGCGCGTGGATCAGGCTGCCGGTCAGCCGGTAGGTGGTCTCTGCCCCGGCCGGCAGCAGCAGGCGGAGGAAGCTCAGCACCTCCTCCTCGGTGAGCTTCTCGCCGTCGACCTCGGCGTGCACCAGCGTGCTGATGAGATCCGCGCCGGGCGTGGCGCGCCGCTCCGCGAGAAACGGCCGCATGTAGTCGACGATCCGCTGCGCGGCGTCGAAGCCGCGCTGCGGATCGTCGGAGATCGACAGCAGATCGAGCGCCCAGTGGTGGAACTGGTCGAAGTCGTCGATCGGCAGCGCCATCACGTGCGCCATCACGCGCAGTGGAAAGGTGAAGGTGAACTGCGGCACCAGGTCGGCCTTGCCGTCGTTCACGAACTGGTCGACCAGCTGGTTCACGATGGTCTCGACCACGACGTCGAGCCCCTCGCGCAGCGCGCGCGGCGAGAACGCGGGCGTCACCAGCCGGCGCTGGCGCAGGTGCTCCCTGCCCTCCATCTCGAGGATCGTCCGCCCCATCACGAGGCCGATGCCGCGCGCGTTGCCGCGCGAGGAGAATGTCGCGCCGTCCTTGAGCGCGGCCGCGACGTCGTCGTACCGCGACACCAGCGCCGAGCGCCCGAGCTGGCTGTCCAGGACGACCACCGGACGCTCGTTCCGGAGCCGGCGGTACACCGGGTAGGGGTCCGGGACGGGACTCATCATCGTGCCGCCGAACAGGCGGGTGGCGCTCTCGAGCTGCGGTTCCATTCGGTTCACCTCGCGGATTCGGCGACGGCTTTAGTTGGGGCGGCCGATTCAATCAAGCGATTGTTGCGCGGACCGCGTCGTCACCCGCCGCCGGACCCGTGTTGACCGCAACGCAGCTGGCGTGCGAGCCTCTCGGCTCACCGATCCATTCCCGGATGACTCCCGCGATGCCCGTCACCGACCTCTCCCGCATGCTCCGCACCGCCTGCCTCGCGGCCACCGCCAGCGCGATCCTGGCCGGTCCGCCCGCGGCTCCGGCCCGCGCGGCCGACCAGACGATCCTCGGCCAGCGGCTCGCGCTGCAGAACCCCGCGCCGGGCGATCCGGCGCGGCGGAAGGTCGTGCTCAGCGCCCGCGAGCGCGCCAGCGCCGACACGATCACCGGCGACCCGACGCTGAGCGGCTCGAACGGCGGCGGCCTGCTGCAGCTGGTCGTCGAGGGCGGCACGACGACCAACGAGGTGTTCGCGCTGCCGCAGGGCACCGACCGCGCGGGACGTCCGTTCTGGAAGGCGGTCGCGGGCGGCTACCGCTACGCCGACGCGCACGGCGAGAACGGGCCGGTCGCGTCGCTGGTGGTGCGCAAGACGAACAGCGGCACCATCTCGCTGCGCGCCGTGCTGTCGGGCCGCCGCGCCGCGCTCGACGTGACGCCGCCCGCCCCCGGCACGCGCGCGTGGGCGCTGCTGTCGCTGTCCGGCGGCGACCGCTACTGCGTCGCGTACGGGCCGGACGCGACCATCGACGACGACGGGACGCGCGCCTTCACCGTGTTCCGGGTCGGCAGCGAGTCCTGCCCCGCCGGCGTGTCGGGCGACTTCCTCGGGCTCGCGTACAACGTCGCCGGCCTGCCCGAGGGCATCTCGGGCTCGCACCCGACGGCCAACATGCCGCTCATCAGCCCGCTGCTGAACGGCTACGACCTCGTGCTCGCGCAGGAGACCTGGCAGACGCCGGACCCGAACCCGCTGGCACCGCTGCGCGTCTTCCACGAGGTGCTGGTCGCGGACGTCACCCACCCCTTCAAGTCGATCCCCGCCGAGCAGCCGCTCGGCACCAACCCGTTCCGTCCGAGCGCGCTGCTCGCCGACGGGCTGAACCGGATGGCGCGCTTCCCGTTCACCGACGTGATCCGCATCCCGTGGAACGGCTGTCACACCACCGCCGCCGACTGCCTCGCGCTGAAGGGCTTCAGCATCGCGCGCACGACGTTCGCACCCGGCGTCGAGATCGACGTCTACAACCTGCACATGGAGGCGGGCGGCGCACCCGAGGACGATGCGCTGCGCGACGCGGGCATCACTCAGGTGCGCGACGCGATGAACACGATCTCCGCGGGCCGCGCGGTCGTCGTCGGCGGCGACTTCAACCTGCACACCGACGGCGAGCCCGACGCGACGCAGTACGCGCGGCTCCTCGCCGAGGCGGGCCTGCAGGACGTCTGCGCGGCCCTCGCCTGCCCGCAGCCCGGCCGCATCGACAAGTTCGCGTTCCGCAGCGGTGGCGGCGTGACCGTCACGGCGCTCTCGTGGCGCTTCGAGACCGACGTCTTCGTCGACGGGATGGGCGAGCCGCTGAGCGACCACGACGCGCTCGCGGTGCGCTTCGCGTGGTCGCGCTGAGAGCGGCTACGCCGCCGTGTCGTCCTCGGGCGGCGGGAAGCGCTGCTGCAGCAGGTCGGCGAGCACGCGGCAGACGTCGCCGCTGGTGAGGATGCCGGCGAGCTTCGCGTTCTTGACGACCAGCGCGGAGCCGACGTGCGACTCGGCCAGGTGCTCGAGCACCTCGTCGAGCGGCGTGTCGACGTCCACCACGTAGACGTCGCGCACGCAAGCATCGCGCACGCTGCCGAGGTCGCCGCGGCCGCGGCGCGAGACCTCCAGCAGGCGGATTTCGCGCTCGCTGAGCACGCCGACCAGCGCGCCGTCCTCGGTCACGGGCAGGTGGTGGATCTCGTGCTCGCGCATCATCGCGCGCGCGTCGGCGATCGGCGCGTCGATCTCGACGAAGAAGGGAAACGGCGTCATCGCCACCTTGATCGTCGGCATGTGGTGCAGGTTGTCGAGCTCGACCGCCATCGCGTCCTCCTCCTCGCGACGCGCACGACGGCGGCGCGCCTTCCACCGCTCAGCAAACCGCAGCGGCCGCCCAAGTCAACCACGCGAATGCGACGGCCACGACCGGCACGCGTGCGCGACGACCACGACCGAACCACCCGCGCGCGACGACCACGACCGGACCACCCGAGCGAGTCCCGGATCTGTAGGCGCCACCCACGCCGCTCGCGAGCCCGCGCCGGCGACAGGGGAAATCGCGCTTGCTCCGCCTCGGGGGTTCGTCCTAAGCCGGCGACTGCCGGGCACGCGCCCGAAGCGGAGACAGCATGGCGACGCCTCATCGCGAATCCGACGCCGCTCCGGGCCGTCACGCGCACGCACGCGTGTCCGCAGACGTCCCGGCGTGAGCCGCGCGCCGACGCTCGCGCGCCTCGCCGGCCGCCTGCTGGTCGCAGGCCTGGTCGCGTGGGCGGCGTACGACCGGCTGCTCGCGCCCGGCGACCGCATCGTCGTGAGCGAGGAGCTGCGCGCCGGGCTGCGCGCGGACCACCACCGCCGCACCGGACGTCCGCCGTCCGCCGCGGAAGAAGCGGCGCTGGTCGACACGTGGATCGAGGACGAGCTGCTCTACCGCGAGGCGCTGGCGCTCGGGCTCGACCGCCGCGACGTCGTCGTGCGCCGCCGGCTCGTGCAGAGCATGGGCTTCCTGCTCGAGGAGGACACGGCGCGCGCCCCAGACGACGACGCGCTCCAGGCATACTTGACGACGCACGCCGAGCGCTTCGCGACCGCCCCGAGCGTGACCTTCGAGCACGTCTTCGTACGCGCGAACCCGGGCCAGGGGGTGATCGGCGAAGGCGACGACGCCGAACGAGCGCGCACGCTGCGCGCGGAGCTCGACGCCGGCGCGGATCCCGCGCACCTCGGCGACCCGCTCGCACGCGGCGCGCGCATGGCGGGGCGCACGCCGGCCGAGATCGACGGCGCGTTCGGTCCGGGGTTCGCCGCACGCATCGCGACGCTGCCCGTCGACGCGTGGTCCGAGCCCGTCCCGTCGAGCTTCGGACTGCACCTCGTGCGCGTCGTCCGACGGGAGCCGGGCGGCGTGCCGGAGCTCGCGACGATCCGCGAGGCGGTTGCGGCCGACTGGCGTCACGCGCAGCGCGAGGCGGCGCGCCGGCGCGGCATCGCGCAGCTGCGGCAGCGTCACGACGTGGTGCGGGAGGACGACGCGTCCGGCAGCGCGCGCGCATCGGAGCTGCCGTGAGACGGTCCCAGCGCGTCCGCGGCGCGGCCGCGCTGGCCGCGAGCCTCCTCGTGGCCGCGTGTGCGGACCGCGCGCCGGCGCCGCCGGTCGAGCAGCGCGAGCCGTGCGCCGACGGCAGCGCGCTGCGCAACCTCTACTTCGGCGACCTGCACGTCCACACGGCGTACTCCTTCGACGCGCACGTGTTCGACGTTCGCGCGACGCCGGTCGACGCCTACCGCTTCGCGCGCGGCGAGCCGCTGGCACTGCCGCCGCTCGGCCCCGACGGGCGCGGCACGCAGGAGCTGCGCCTCGACCGCCCGCTCGACTTCGCGGCGGTGACCGACCACTCCGAGTTCCTCGGCGAGGTCGAGTCGTGCCTCGTGCCGGGGTCCACCGGCTACGACGAGCCGGCGTGCGCCGCGTTCCGCGCCGGCGGCGGCGCGGGCCAGGCGGTGTTCGGCGTGCAGACGACGAGCCCGGACCCGGAGCGCGACGCGACGGTGTGCGGTCCCGACGGCAACGCGTGCCTCGTGCAGGCGAGCGCGGTGTGGCGGCGCACGATCGACGCCGCGAACGACGCCTACGACCGAACGAGTCGGTGCAGCTTCACGACGCTGGTCGGCTACGAGTACACCGCCAACACCGGCGGGAGCAGCCAGCACCGCAACGTGCTGTTCGCGAGCGACCGCGTGCCCCCGCCGACGACGTACGTCGAGCAGCCGACTTCCGAAGGCCTGTGGCGCGAGCTGCGCGCGACCTGCCTCGACGCCGGCACCGGCTGCGACGTGCTCGCGATCCCGCACAACCCGAACCAGAGCAACGGCCGCCTGCTGCGCGTCGAGTACGCGCCGGGCAGCACGCTCGACGAGCAGCGCGCGCAGGCCGCGGCGCGCGCCGCGATCGAGCCGCTGGTCGAGATCTTCCAGCACAAGGGCGAGTCCGAGTGCCTGAGCGGCCTGTCCGGCGCGCTCGGCGACGCCGACGAGGCGTGCGGCTTCGAGAAGCTGCGCACGCCGCCGTTCGACGACTGCGGCGACGGCGTCGGCGCGGGCGGCACCGGCAACGGCGGCTGCGTGTCGCGGCGCGACTACGTGCGCGGCGCGCTCCTCGAGGGCCTCGCCGAGGACGCGCGGCTCGGCGTCAATCCGCTGCCGCTGGGCGTCGTCGCCAGCACCGACACGCACAACGGCACGCCCGGCGCGGTCGACGAGCGGACGTTCCTCGGCCACCGCGGCAGCGTCGACGACATGGCCGACGAGCGGCTCGCGAGCGAGGGGGCGCGCAGCGGCACGACGTTCAACCCCGGCGGGCTCGCCGCGGTGTGGGCGGAGGAGAACACGCGCGAGGCGATCTTCGCGGCGCTGGCGCGGCGCGAGGTCTACGGCACGAGCGGCCCGCGCATCGCGCTGCGCGTGTTCGCCGGCTGGAGCTTCGGCGCGGACGCCTGCTCCGACCCGGGGCTGCTGCAGGCAGGCTACGACCTCGGCGTACCCATGGGCGGCGTGCTGCCGACGCGCGACGACGCCGCGTCGGCGCCGGTGATCGTCGTCAGCGCGCTGCGCGACGCGGGCACCGCGGCGCGTCCGGGCGCGCGGCTCGAGCGCGTGCAGATCGTGAAGGGCTGGCTCGACGGCGGCATCGCGCGCGAGCGCGTGTACGACGTCGCCGGGCAGGCGGGCGTCGGGCGCGTCGATGCCGCGACCTGCGCGACCGACGGCGCCGGCTTCGACGAGCTGTGCACGGTGTGGCGCGATCCGGACTTCGACCCGGCGCAGCACGCGTTCTGGTACGTCCGCGTGCTCGAGGTGCCGACCTGCCGCTGGAACGCGTGGGCGTGTCGCGACGCCGCGGACGGCGCGCGCCCGGCGAGCTGCGACGACCCCGCGGTGCCGAAGACGATCCGGGAGCGCGCCTGGTCGTCGCCGGTGTTCTACCGGCCCGAGCCCTGAGCGCGTCGCAGCGCAGCTCGGGGCGTCGCGCGACCGGAATCGGCGCCCGAGGGCGGGCACGCGACGCGGTGCACGCGATACGGCTCGGCGGCCAGCACCTCCGTCAAGCCGAAGCGGTCGGTGAGCGCCTGCTTCAGCTCGGGCAGCAGGGTGGCGTACAGATCGAGCTGCTCGGACAGGTACACCGGACGCCCCTCGCGGCACAGCGTCTCGACGGTCGCGTGCGCCCGCGACGACGAGAACGGCCGCCGGACCGCTTCGCGAATCCAGCCGCCTTCGCCCGGCACGCGACGCAGCGGCTCGAGCCGCCCGGCCTCGATCGCGGCGGCGTGCACGTCCAGCTGCAGCGGCACCCAGACGCGATCGGCGCCGCCCGCGCGCAGCTCGCGCGCGAACGCGAACGCGTTGCTGTGCGCGACGACCGCCGCGTTCGGCTCGGCGATCCGCGCGATGCGTCGCAGCGTCGCGACGTCGTACGCGACGCCGTCGGGCGGCGCGAAGCGCTCGCGGGTGAACGCCGCGAGCAGCACGACGAGGCCGGCGAGCGCCAGCGCCGGTACGCGGAGCCGCAGCGACGCCGCGCTCCCGCACGGCAGCGCCATGAGCGCCACCGCGAGCGGCAGGACCGGCAGCAGCAGGCGGTCCCACTGCCAGAGGAAGCCCGCGAGCAGGACGAGCAGCGCGCCGGCCACGAGCCACGCGAGCGTCGCGAGAGCGCGCGCGAGCGTCGGGCCGCGAGCCGCGACGACCGTGCCCAACACGAGCAGCGCGCCCGCCGGCCACGGGTAGAGCGTGCCGAGGCCGAGCAGCTGGCCGCCGTAGAAGCGCAGGTTGCCGGGCGATCCTTCGGCACCGCCAGCGACCATCCGGCCGGGCGCGAGCATCGTGTCGCGCACCCAGTAGCCGTAGCCGTCACGCAGCGCGGAGCCGAAGAGCTCCGCGTTCAGCCAGAGCAGCGGCGCCACGCCGAGCGCCGCGCCCGAGAGCAGCGCCGCGAGCTGCTTCGCGTGCATGGCCGGGCGGTCGGGGGCGTGCAGCACGACCGTCACGCACGCCGCGGGCAGCAGCACCCACACCACGTAGCGGATCGAGCCGGCGAGCCCGCACCCGACGCCGAGCAGCAGCCACGCCGCGGGCCGCGCGCGCCGCGCCAGCAGGGCGAGCACGCCCGCCGCCAGCCACACCACCGCCGCCGATGCCGGCACGTCGCTCATCACCGCACGCGACCACTGCACGTGCAGCGGCGACAGCGCGAGCAGCAGCGCCGCGACCAGCCCGCTCACGGTCCCGCCGGCCATGGCCGCGAGGACGTACGTCCCGGCGACGGCGGCGAGCGCGCACGCCAGCACCGCGACGATGCCGGCACCACTCACGGTCCCGGCCAGCGGCATCGTCGCCGCGATCAGCAGCGACGTGCCGGGCGGATAGCGCGGCGGGTACGCGTCGCCGCCGATCCACAACAGGTAGCCGCGGCCGGCGTACAGGCTGCGCGCGGCTTCCTCGTACTCGAGCGCGTCCGGCCACGGCCGCAGGTCCGCCACGCGGTCCGCCGGCGTCCAGCGCAGCAGGGCCGCGAGCAGCAGCACCGCGCAGAGCGCCACCGCCCGCACGAGGCGCGGCGGGTCCGCCGTGCGGCCCGCGCACTCCGTCACGCGCTCACCCGGCCCGCCGGCCGCACGCGCGCATGCGGGGGACCGGGGCGTCGTCCCCGGTGCGGACGGGCGAGATCATGCGACATTGCAGCCGCGCGAGGTCGCTCGTGTCAACCGCGACGCTTCCGCGTGCCGGCGACCGAGCGCGGGCTCGCGAAGAGCGGCCGCGCGCGGGCGTCGTTCGAGCCGCGCTGCCCGGTGTTCCTCGTCACCGGCGACGACGAGCAGCGCTTCGCCGCGTCGCGCGACGCCCGCGGCGCGCAGATCGCGTTCCAAGCGTCGGCGCCGTCGTGCGAGCCCGTGCTCGAGCTGCACGGCTGCGGCGCGCTGCAGGAAGAGATGCCGAGCGTCTCGCGGGGCGGAGCCGCCGCCTGCGCGCCGGTTGAGCGCCCCTCGCGAGCGCGCGACCGCGCAAGTGCGATGGCGCCCGTCGTGACGCGCCGCGCGCAGAAATTCTCGTGCGCAACATGAAGAAACCTGCTCGATGAGCCCGTGCACGGGGCGTACGGTAACTGCATCATGCGCGCCCGCCTGCGCCAGTTCGTCTTCCGCCACGCCACCCGGATCCTCACGGCCCCGCTGTGCGGCTACATGCGATCGTCGGGCCAGGACGTCGAGCATCTGAAGCGGCACGTCCGCAAGGGCGACGTCCTGCTCGTATGCGGCGACCAGCGCGTCAGCGAGGTCATCCGTTACCTGACGCAGAGCTCGTGGTCGCACGCCGCGATCTACGTCGGCGACGAGCTGCTGCAGCGCGACCCCGAGCTCGCGCGTCAGCTGGTCGAGCGCTTCGGCGACGAGGCGCAACACCTGATCGTCGAAGCCCTGATCGACGAGGGCGTCGTCGCCTCGCCGCTGTCCAAGTACGCGGGCTTCCACCTCCGCCTGTGCCGTCCGTTCGGCCTCGTGCCGCGCGACGTCAGGGAGGTGATGAGCCGCGTGATCGCGCAGATGGGCGGCGAGTACGACCTCGCGAACCTGCTCGACCTCGGACGCTACTTTCTCCCCGTGTCGATCGTGCCGGCGCGCTTCCGCAGCAAGGCGCTGCACTTCGGCAGCGGGCGTCCGACGGAAGTCATCTGCTCGTCGATGATCGCGCGCGCGTTCGACGCGGTCGGCTTCCCGATCCTGCCGCGCACCGACGAGGAGACCCTCGCGGCCGAAGCCGACCCGACGAAGCCCGCCTACCACCTGGGCCTCGGCACGCCGAGCTGGCCTTCGCGGCGCCCCATGGCGCGTCATCTCCGCACCAGCAGCCGCCCCTACGGCCTCGTCACGCCGCGCGACTTCGACCTCTCGCCCTACTTCGAGATCGTCAAGTTCAGCCTGATCGAGAGCGCCCGCATCCCCACGGTCGAGCCCGAGCCCAAGCCCTCCTACGCGAGACGCGCCGTCGCCGCCTTCCCGATCCTGTCGCGCTTCCGCCGCACCCCGTCTCCGCCGCCCACCCCCACGATCGCCAAGGCGCCGGCGGCCACCGTCATCGCCGACCATGCAATGCGTACCGGCTGAGGGGACGCGGGATGCTCTCTGCCCTGACGAGGGCGACGCGCGACGCCAGGAGCGGTGTGCGCAGAGGCCAGCAGCCGCGCGCAGAGCGCTCGCAGGTCGCCGCAGAGACGGATAGTCTTCGAGCTGCGTGAGCGTCGCGGTCTGGCTCGTCGTTGCGTGGAGCGTGCTCGGCGCTGTCTCGAGCGCGCTCTTCCTCTACGGTTCCGTGATGCTCGTCCGGCGCTGCCCGCAGCTCGCTGCCCTCGACCCTCCAGAGCCGCTGTCCTGGCCCGCCTTGAGCGTCGTCGTACCGGCGCGCAACGAGGCGCGCACCATCGAGGCGGCCCTGGCGAGCCTGCTTGCGCAGGACTATCCGCACCTGCAGATCGTGCTGGTCGACGATCGCTCCACCGATGGCACCGCCGAGATCGCCGACGGCCTCGCGGCGTCCGATTCGCGCATCTCGGTGATCCACGTCCGCCAGCTGCCCACGGCCTGGCTGGGCAAGGTCCACGCACTGCAGCGCGGCATCGAACGCGCCTGCGGAGACTGGGTCCTGTTCACCGACGCCGACATCCACTTCGCGCCGGGGGTTCTGCGACGCGCGGTCGCGTGGGCCGAGGCGGAGCGACTGGATCACGTGGCCGTGCTGGCCGAGCTGGCGCCGCCGTCGGTCTGGGTCTCCGCCTGCCTCACGGCCTCGTTGCGCGGTCTTCTCGCTCTCCTCCGCCCCTGGGAGGCGAGCGACCATCGCTCGTCGAAGGCCATCGGGACCGGCGCCTTCAACCTCGTCCGGCGGACCGCATTCGACCGCACGCCGGGCTTCGAGTGGCTCCGCCTCGAGGTCGCCGACGACATCGGCCTGGGCCTGATGATGAAGAGATGCGGCGCATGCACGCGGCTGCTGCTCGGCCGTGGCCAGGTCCGCAACGCGGGCTACGCGACGCTCGCCGATGCGGTCCGCGGACTCGAGAAGAACGCCTTCGCTCAAGGAGCACGATTCGCCCCGGGCCGTGGCATGGCGCTCGCCGGGCTCGGCGTCGTCGGTGCATTCGCACCGTTCGCGGCGTTCCTGCCCGTGGACCTTCCGTGGCTGCCCGCGGCAGGGGCGGCAGCGCTCGCGGTGTTCGTGGCGGCGGCTTTCGTCTTCACGCGAGCGTGCCGAGAGTCCCCGTGGGGCGTCCTGCTGTCGCTCCCGGTGGGCGATCTCGTCATGTCGTACGTCATCGCGCGCGCCACGGTGCGCGGCGTACTTCGTGGTGGCCTCGTGTGGCGGGACACGATGTACCCGACCGAGATGCTGCGCGCGGGACAGCGCGTCGGCATCTGACCCGGCGGGGCGCCCATCCGCCCGAGGAGTCCGTGACCGACGCCACGCGACGTTGAGCATACCGGCCGCTACATGGTTTAAGTGGTGTCCATGGAGTTCAACCTCGCCGACATGTTCGAGAACGCGGTCGACCAGTTCGGAGACCGCGAGTACCTGGTGTGCGACGGCAAGCGCCGCACGTATCGCGCGATGGAGGAGCGCGCGAACCGCCTCGCGCACCACCTGCAGGCGCACGGCATCGGCGCCGGCGATCACGTCGGCGTCTACGCGCTGAACTCGGTCGAGTGGGTCGAGACGCTGTGGGCCGTGTTCAAGCTGCGCGCCGTCTGGATCAACATCAACTACCGCTACGTCGAGGACGAGCTCCGCTACCTGTTCGACAACGCCGACCTCAAGGCGCTGGTCTACCAGCGGACGTACGCACAGCGCGTCGCGGGAGTGCTGCCGTCGATGCCGCTACTGAAGCACTCGATCGTCATCGAGGACGGCAGCGCCGAGGACTCCTCTTCGATCGGCTCGGTGCGCTACGAGGACGCGATGGCGTCGGGCTCGCCCGCACGCGACTTCGGGCCGCGCTCGCCGGACGACCGCTACATCCTCTACACCGGCGGCACGACCGGCATGCCCAAGGGCGTCGTGTGGCGGCACGAGGACGTGTTCTTCGCACTCGGCGGTGGCATCGACCCGATGACCAACGAGCGTTGCAAGGACCCGGCGGCCATGGCCGAGAAGGGCAGGAACGGCGCGATGACGTTCCTGCCCATCGCGCCGCTGATGCACGGCGCCACGCAGTGGGCGGTGATGGGCCAGAGCTTCCTCGGCAGCAAGGTCGTCCTGATGGCCAAGTTCGAGCCCGAGGCGGTCTGGGATCTGGTCGAGCAGGAGAAGGTCAACTCGATGATGATCACCGGCGACGCGATGGGCCGTCCCCTGGTCGAGGCGCTCGACAAGGGACGTGCGTGGGACACCTCGTCGCTCTTCCTCTTGACCAGCAGCGCCGTGACGTTCTCGCCCACCGTCAAGGACCACTTCTTCAAGCACTTCCCGAGCCTGATGATGATCGACGCGATCGGCTCGTCGGAGACCGGCAACAACGGCATGGTCATGGTGCAGGCCGGGCAGACGGAGATGAAGGGCGGCCCGACGGTCACCAAGGTCGGCAACACCGTGGTGCTCGACGAGAGCTTCGACCCGATCCCGGCAGGGTCCGAGGGCCGGATCGGCAAGCTCGCGCGCGTCGGCGACATCCCGATCGGCTACTACAAGGACGAGAAGAAGACCGCCGAGACCTTCGTCACGAAGAACGGCGTGCGCTACGCGATGCCCGGCGACTACGGCATGATCGAGGCCGACGGCCGGATCACGCTGCTCGGCCGCGGCAGCGTGTCGATCAACTCGGGTGGCGAGAAGATCTTCCCCGAAGAGGTCGAGGCCGCCGTCAAGTCGCACCCGGCGGTGTTCGACTGCACCATCGTCGGCGTCAAGGACGATCGCTGGGGCGAGCGCGTCGCGGCGGTGATCGAGTGGCGTCCGGGGAAGACGGCGACGCTCGACGAGCTGAAGGAGCACTGCCGCACGAAGATCGCCGGCTACAAGCTGCCGCGCGAGATCTGTGCGGTCGACAAGATCGTGCGCTCGCCGTCGGGCAAGCCGGACTATCGCTGGGCGAAGCAGGTCGCGACGGGAGCCTCCGCGAGCGCCTGAGCGGCGGCGGCGGCGTGAGCCGCGTCGCGACGATCGTCGAGCGCGGCTGCACGCCGGCGGCGCATGTGCCATCCTGCGGGCGCGATGAAGCCGCGCGTCTACATCGACGGCCAGGCCGGCACGACCGGCCTCCAGATCCGCGAGCGTCTCGGCGCGCGCGACGACGTCACGCTGCTCGAGATCGCGGAGGCGCGCCGCAAGGACCCGACCGCCCGCGAGGAGCTGCTGCGGGCGGCCGACGTCGCGATCCTCTGCCTGCCCGACGACGCCGCGCGCGAGGCGGTGGCGCTCGCCGGCGACGCTCCGACGCGCTTTCTCGACGCGAGCACCGCGCACCGCGTGGCCGAGGGCTGGACGTACGGCCTCGCCGAGCTCGAGCCCGCGCAGCGCGAGGCGATCCGCGCGGCGAAGCGCGTCGCCAACCCCGGCTGCTATCCGACCGGCGTCGTCCTGCTGCTGCGGCCGCTGGTCGACGCGGGCCTCGTGCGCGCCGACACGCCGATCGCCGTGCACGCGCTGTCCGGCTATTCCGGCGGCGGCCGGCAGATGATCGAGAGGTGGGAGGACCCGGCAACGTCGCTCGCGACTCTCCCCTTCGAGGCGCCGTACGCGCTCGACAAGGAGCACAAGCACGTGCCCGAGATGACGCGCTACGCGCACCTCGCGCACAAGCCGCTCTTCGTGCCGGCGGTCGGCCCGTTCCGCTGCGGCATGCGCATCGAGATCCCGCTGCACGCAGCACTGCTGCCGCAGGGTGCCGACGGTGCGCGCCTGCACGAGGCCCTCGCAGCGCGCTACGCGGGCGAGCCGTTCGTCGGAGTCGGTCCGTTCAGCACCACCGCGCCGACCGACGAGCGCGCGTTCGACCCGCAGGCGATGAACGGCACCAACCGCATCGAGCTCGCGGTGCTGCCGAGCCCGCTCGGGCACGTCCTGCTGGTCGCGACGCTCGACAATCTCGGCAAGGGTGCGGCCGGCGCGGCGGTGCAGAACCTGAACCTGATGCTCGGGCTCGAGGAGACGCACGGGCTGTAGCGGCGGCATCGCCGACCCGCGCGGCGACAGACGCACGCACGACAGACCCACGCGGCGCCGGTTGACCGCGGACGTCGCATCGCCGCATGATCGCGCCCGATGCTCACCGCCGACGAGCGCGCGTCGTGGCAGCGCGACGGCTTCTTCGTCCGGCGCGCCTTCGCGCGCCAGCCGCTGCTCGGCGACATGCTGGCCCGCGTCGTCGCGATCTGCCGCGATCACGCGGCGGGTCGCGACGTGACGCCCGCGCTGGTGCTGCCGGAGGCGCGCGGCAACCCGGCCGCGCGCGCGCCGGAGGACCTGATCTCGAAGGTGTTCCGCTTGCACCGCGATCCGACCTTCGGACGCTTCGCGCGCGATGCGGCGCTGCTCGACCTGGTCGCGGACCTGCTCGGCGACGACGTCGACTGCTTCCTGTCGCAGTTCATCTTCAAGACGCCCGGCGCGTACGGGCAGCCGTGGCACCAGGACGCGCTCTACTTTCCCTTCGAGCCCGACCGGCAGCTCGGCGTGTGGCTCGCGGTCACCGAGGCGCGGCTCGACAACGGGTGCCTGCACGTCCTGCCGGGCTCGCACCGCGAGCCCGTGCACCCGCACGAGAGAGACCCGCGCCCGGGCAGCAACTACGGCTACCTCGAGATCGTCGACCACGACATGTCGGGCGCGGTGCCCGTGCTGTTGCAGCCGGGCGACCTGCTGGTCTTCCACAGCCACCTGATGCACCGCTCCACCGACAACGAGAGCGACGGCATCCGGGCGGCCATGGTCTACCACTACAGCCCGGCCGGTACCGTCGACCGCTCGCCGCGCGGGCCGGCGTACGTCAACGACTGGATGCCGGTGCGGCGCGCGGGCGCGCCGGTCCCGCAGGCGATGGAGCGGCGCCCGTGAGCAGGGAGCTGGAACTACCGGAGGGCGCGGCGCTGCACCCCTGGAGCCGCGAGTTCACCTGGCGCACGCGCAGCGGCCCCTTGCGGACGCTGACACCGGCGCAGGCGAAGCAGTTCGACCGCGACGGCTACGTCGTGCTCGAGAGCGTGCTCGACGCGGACGAGGTCGCCGCGGCGATCGCGGCCATCGACCCGCTCGAGGCCGAGGTCGACGCCTACCTCGGCACACGACCCGACGGCCGGCTCACGATCCTCGAGCGCGGCGCGATCACCTTCTCGATCCACCTCGTCATGCGCTCGCCGGTGCTGCGCCGGCTCGCGGCGCACCCTGTGATCGTCGCGATCTGCCACGACCTCATCGGCGACGACGTGAACCTCTACTGGGACCAGGCGGTCTACAAGAAGGCCGAGAAGCCGCGCCGTTTCCCGTGGCACCAGGACAACGGCTACACCTTCGTCGAGCCGCAGCAGTACTTGACCTGCTGGCTGGCACTCACCAACGCGACCGAGGAGAACGGCTGCCCGTGGGTCGTCCCCGGTCTGCACCGCCGTGGCACGCTCGCGCACCGCTTCGTCGAGCCGCTCGGCTTCGAGTGCTTCGAGCGGGCGCCCGACGCGGTGCCGGCGCCGGTGCGGGCGGGCGGCATCGTGGTGTTCTCGTCGCTGACGCCGCACCTCACCGGACCGAACGTCACGGCGGCGGTGCGCAAGGCGTACATCCTGCAGTACGCACCCGTCGGCGCGACCATCCTCGACGGCGACCCCGCCGCGGGCGGGCCGAGCGCCACGCGCCCGTGCGACGTCCCCGAGCGGCAGTTCCCCGTGCTGCGCGACGGACACCACGTCCCAGCGCCAGCTTGACGCGGCACGCTTCTCGTCGATATCGGTTCGATGGCAATGGGGCAGGTGATCATCCGCAACCTCGACGACGACGCCATCCGGCGCCTGAAGGACCGCGCCCGGCGCAGGGGCGTCTCGCTCGAGAGCGAGCTGCGAGCGATCGTCGTCGACGCCTCGCGGACGGATCAAGCGGGTTTCCGCGCGCGCGCCGCGGAGTGCCGGCGCCGCCTCGCGGGCCGCAAGCAGGGCGACAGCACGCCGCTCGTCCGCGAGGACCGCGACCGGTGACGCTGGTCGTCGACGCGAGTGTCGCGATCAAGTGGGTGGTTCCCGAGACCGGCAGCGAGGAGGCCGACCTGCTGCTCGCCGGCGACCACGACCTCGAAGCTCCGGACCTGCTCGCCAGCGAAGCGGCAAACACGCTGTGGAAGAAGACCGTCCGCGGCGAGCTCTCGGCCCGCCAGGCGCGCGAAGCGCTGGACGTGCTCCTGCACGGCGGCCTCACGTGGCACCCGACGTCCACGGTACTGCCGCGCGCGCTCGAGCTCGCGCGGCTCGCGCGGCACCCCGTGTACGACTGTGTCTATCTTGCGCTCGCCGAGCGCATCGACGGCGCCGTGGTGACGGCCGACGAGTCGCTGCTGCGCATCGCCCGGGCGCGGCGCATCGGCGCTCGCGCGCTCGCGTCGTTTCGCCGCTGATCCCCGGATCGAGTGTCCCGATCCCCGTTGACTCCGCGCCGCAGCACGCATAGCGAGCGACGATGGATTTCGGGCTCCAGCTGGCAACTCTCCCCATGAAGCAGCTGCTCGAGACGGCGCGCAACGCCGAGGCGTGGGGCTACGCCGCCCTCTACGTACCCGACCACTGGGTCTACGAGCGCCAGGGCGGCGGCGACCTCGACGATACGAGGAGCTCGTGGGAGGCGACGACCATCCTCGGCGCGATCGGTGCGGTGACCTCGAAGGCGCGCATCGGCGCGCTGGTGCTGTGCAACCTCTACCGCCACCCGGGCACGACCGCGCAGTCCATCGTCACGCTCGACCACGTGAGCGGCGGGCGCGCCATGCTCGGCATCGGCTCGGGCTGGACCAAGGCCGAGTTCGACATGATGGGCATGGAGTTCCCCGAGGTGAAGCCGCGGCTGCGCAAGCTCGCCGAGGCCGTGCGGATCATCAAGAGCCTCTGGAGCGAGTCGCGCACCACGTTCAAGGGCGAGTTCTACGAGCTCGCCGACGCGCTCATCGTGCCGAAGCCGGTGCAGCAGCCGTACCCGCCGGTGATGCTCGGCGGCAGCGGCAAGGGCGTCCTGCGCATCGCCGCGCGCGAGGCCGACCACGTCAACATCATCTCGGACGCCGGCCGCGCCGGTACGGTCCTCATGAGCGAGGTCGCCAAGGTCACCGAGGACGCGTTCCAGGCGAAGATCGACTTCGTCCGGACCGAAGCGCGTGCCGCCGGACGCAACCCCGACGCGATCACGTTCTCGAGCACGATCTTCATGCCGATGATCACCGAGACCGAGGCGCAGGGCAACGAGTTCGCCGGCGGCATGGGCGGTGCCTTCGGTCTGTCCGCGGAGCAGGTCAAGCGCATGCCGATGGCGCTCATCGGCACGCCCGACGAGTGCGTCGCGGAGCTCAAGCGCCGCGAGCGCGAGTGGGGGACGAAGCACTACATCCTGTCGGGCTTCGGCGGACCCGGCCTCGCCGAGCGCTTCGCGCGCGAGATCGCGCCCCGCGTCTGACGTCCAGAGCG
>Ga0172362_10000483_pt1 | contig 32378 bp, 22 predicted proteins | sample LakKivs1_kivu2a2_FD_114534 | JGI IMG/M metagenome (GOLD analysis project Ga0172362, IMG submission 114534) | Sediment microbial communities from Lake Kivu, Rwanda - Sediment s1_kivu2a2 | ecosystem: Environmental > Aquatic > Freshwater > Lake > Sediment | place: Rwanda: Western Province, Lake... | reverse complement strand
GAGGTATTTCCAGTAGAGGCGCAGGCAACGATTTTTGCATTCATCTTGCGGGCGGCAGTGATGCCGCAGGTCATGCCACGGTCCTTGAAAGAGCAGGTCGGATTTTCGCCCTCATGTTTCAACAGAAAATTTTTCAGACCGGCGTATCTTCCTGCCTTGCCCGATTCATAAAGATTGGTATTCCCTTCGGGCTTGGAAATAATATATTGTTCCTCAACGGGGAAAATGAGTTCCTTATAGCGCCACACGCCTGAATTATATGGCTTCTGACGTGTGCCCCAGCGCTCATCAAAAAGCCGTTTCAGGTCTATTTTGCGGAGGGCGCTCAGGTCATGCACAACATCAAGAGTCCCCCCGCAATCACACATGTACCGGACAACGAAGGGCTCAAACTCCCTCCCGCAATCAACACATCTTAATTTAATCTCCATTCTTTTCGCCCCTGCAAAACGTGTTAAAAAGCTTTTCTGGGACAGGCGGTGGGTCAAATCAAGAAAAAAATCACCGGAAGCAAAACCTCAAGAGCCCCCTTTGCAGTTTTGCGATATACACACCAGTTATTTTCTCCGCAAATGCAGTGCGACGAAAAGCAACTCTTCAAATCCGTGCCAGGTTGTTGAAATTTACTTGACTTGAAAAATGTTGCGTAATATGTTTTAATTTGTTAATTTGAAAAGACGTCCCATGATTAAGTTATAAAAATAACGGCTGAAAGGGGAATGACGTGGAAAATAAAATATGTCTCAATAATAGACTGCCATGGTTTTTATTGATTCTGTTCATGCTTGCATCCTTCAAGGTTTATACAATGGCGCCGCCACGCCCTGGCGAAATCGAGAAGTATAGAAAAGACGGCTCTCTTGCAAGACGTCTGGAATTCGGTGAAAGACTTAAAAATTACAGGATTAATCCCGATTTGATAAAACGCTTCAATGCAAGAATGCAGGCGAAAAAGGAAGGCAGGGTATTTGACGAAAAATCCTTCCCTTATAAAACCGGACTCCCCTCTCATGGCTCGCCTAAAATATTTGTCCTGCCGATTGAATTCCCCGATAATCCCCACACACAGGACACCTCAAGATTCCAGAATATGCTCTTCGGCGATGGCGACCCGAACAACTATCCCTATGACAGTCTTAAAAATTATTATTATCGTGCATCCTATGGTCAGCTGACCATTCAGGGTGACGTCATGCCCTGGCATATGGCTTCGCAGAACAGGGACTATTACACCGACGATGTCAGACCTGCCATCAAGGAAGCCATAGACGCCCTCAGTGGTTCCGTTGATTTTACACAATATGACAATAATAACGACGGCGAAATTGATTATTTCATCTGCTACTGGACAGGACCTGATACTGGCTGGAATACGACTTTCTGGTCATGGTGTGACATCGGGGGAAATGGGTTCAGAAATGACAGTTATAGAATTCAAGGTAAATCGCTTGGTGTATATTCATGGGTATGGGAGAAAGATGATGGCCAGGGCGAACCTAACTTCATGCCTCGCGTATCCATGCATGAAACCGGTCATGGACTTGGCTTGCCAGACTATTACGATTACAAAGCCGATGTGGGACCCAACGGCGGTCTCGGTAACATGGACATGATGGACAACGGTTATTTCGACCATAACGCCTTCAGCAAATTCCTGCTCGATTGGATGGGCGCATATGTCGTTGGAGACAGCGACGTCTTACATAACCTGACTTTGCGAAATGCCGAGAACTTCGCCGAGGCGGTCGTCATCATGCCTAAACAACAGGGATTGTTGTTCGATGAGTATTTTGTTGTTGAAAACAGAGTCCGCACCGAAAACGACTCAACGCTGGTTGGCTCCAATCCCTTACCGAATGAGGGACTTGTTATCTATCATGTGGATGCAACTTTAAATAACAAAGGTGATGGTTTCGCTTATGACAATAGTTATACCTCTCACAAATTGATTCGCATGATGGAGGCGGATGGACAGGAAAACATTGAAAAAGGCAATGGCAACGCTGATGCCGGCGATTTTTATGTTGAAGGCACAAGTTTATCCTCTGTTACAAAACCAAAGAGTTGGAGCTATTATACCAATCCCAACAGAGACGGCGCTTATATAACCAATATTTCCCCCGGTTGGTCGGTGCGTTCGGCAACGTTCATCAATGCAACAAGTCCCGACTATCCCTACCTCAGCTATGTTCTTGACAATGAAAGCCAAACTTTCAGCACTGGCGGCGATTCCATCTGGTATGGATTTTATTATGGACTTCAACCGACCGATGCCATTGACATGAACGACGCCCAGAGCAATCAGATTGCTGATGGCCAGAGCACATGGATAAAAATGACCGTTCAGGGACAGGGAACTGTCACATTCAACTGGAAGGTCTCTTCTGAACTGAATGGTGATTATCTTCAATTCTGGGTTGGCAATGATTTAATCAAGAGCATAAGCGGCGAGGTGAACTGGACTCCTGAATCCTTCCGTGTGACAAAGACCACCATGGGCACACAAACTTTCATGTGGAAATATCAAAAGAATTCAAGCGGCTCTGCGGGACAGGACCGCGGCTGGCTCGATAACGTTCAATGGACGCCTCTCTCCCCCACTCTGAATGAAGCACTCGATAATACAGACCTTATCTGGACTGCCAATGGCGATAATGGCTGGTATGGACAAACATCGTCCTCTTATTTCGGCGGCAGCGCCGCAAAGAGCGACACAATATCCGATGGGCAGAGCGCATGGCTCAATACTCAGGTCACTGGTCCGGGCACACTGAATTTTGTCTGGAGAGCATCCTCAGAATTGAATGCGGATTATCTCAAGTTCATCCTCGATGGCTTTGAGGAGGATAAAATCAGCGGCGCAACTGCCTGGCTCCCCAAAACTTTATTCATACAAGGTGATGGCACGCATTATCTAACCTGGAAATATCAAAAAAACGCAAGCGGTTCCGCCGGCTTAGATTGCGGCTATTTAGACAAAGTTGAATTTCTCCCGACTGGCGAACTGGCGGAAGCCGTTGATAACACTATGCTGGACTGGACAACCGGCGATTCTCGTAAATGGGCATATCAGAATTATTTCGCTTACTACGGCGGAGATGCCGCCCAGAGCGGATACACTCCCGCCAGCGCTGATAGTTATCTCCAGACCACAGTGGATGCCCCCGGCAAACTAACATTCTTCTGGAAAGTCTCCTCAGAACTAAATCATGATTACCTGCAATTCTACATCAACGACGCCTTGCAACAAAGCATCAGCGGCGAGCAGGATTGGACAATGGTGAGTGACATTGCTATTCCCGGTCCCTGCACGCTCAAATGGCGTTATGTGAAAGATAGCAGTGGAACAAGTGGATATGACTGCGGCTGGGTTGACCATGTCATATATAATTTTGAACCATCACTGTCCGATGCGGTGGATAATCATTACCTGCCTTTGAAATCTTTTGGAGATAAAAAGTGGAGCGTTGACAATACGGTTCATTATTACGGCTCCAGTTCCGCCAGCGCGGGAAAGTTTGGAACATTCGGCATATATAAATCATACCTTCAAACAAATCTGACCGGTCCAGGCACACTAAAATTCTACTGGAAGGCATCAACAGAAGGAGAGGATTTCGCCCCGCTGTCATTCATCGTTGATAACGTGGAACAGGGCAAAATCGGCGGCATAGCCGATTGGCAGCAGGTCTCATTCACCCTCAGCACCGGCACGCACACAATCCTATGGACATATGAAAGCTACGGCGACACGTTCCAGGGTGATGACACAGTCTGGTTGGACAAGGTTGAATACACAAGAAACATTTCTCTCAATGAGGCGATTGATAACAAGAGTCTCGTTCTTGATACTTATGACCAGGTGGGCGGCTGGACTGGCGTTGAGGATGCCACTGCATATTGCGGCGCATCAGCGCGTTCTGGCGCCATATCCGACAACCAGACCTCATTTCTTGAAACAACGGTGAGCGGACCGCGCAATCTCAGCTTCAATTGGAAGGTCTCATCCCAGCTGAACAAGGATTACCTTGAATTCTATATTGACGATGTCTTCAAGGATAAAATCAGCGGAAGCACTGGATGGCAGCAAAAAAATTATATCCTCAATGTCGGACAGCACAAACTCTCGTGGCAATATTATAAGGATGCAAGCGGTTCCGCTGGTTCCGATTGCGGCTGGGTCGATAAAGTCATTCTGACCGCCACGCCCTCACTCGCCGAGGCGCTCGATTTCACTGGATTCGTCTGGAGCACCGATGGCAATACCCCGTGGATAGGGCAGACATTCACCAGTTATTACGACGGAGATGCGGCGCAATCAGGGCAAATTTCGAACGGTCAATATTCACGACTTTATACAAATATTGTTGGACCAGGACTATTGAGTTTTTACTGGAAGGTCTCTTCTCACCAGGGATACGCCCCGCTTGAATTTTTTGTCGATGGCGTGAAATGGGGCTCTATCAGCGGTGAAGTGGACTGGCAAAACAGGACTATCATTTTAGATTCCGGCTCCCATCTTGTTGAATGGAAATATTCAAGGAACACGGTATTTATTGACGGGGCGGATTGCGGCTGGGTGGACCGTATTCAGTGGTCGCCGGGAACCGTGCCAGCTTGCCAGCTCTATGTCCCCTATCAATATCCAACCATCCAGGAAGCCATAAATGCCGCCCGCGAGGGTTGTGTCATTTACATTTCTGCCGGCGTTTATTATGAAAACATCACCATCTCCGCTAAAAATATCGTCCTGTCCTCGTTCAACCCCACCGATATGGAAAGTGTCCGCGAGACCATCATCGATGGCGGGCAAAATGGCTCCGTCATTACCTTTGGCGGCGATGAGTATCCCACGTGCAAGGTGACGGGACTGACAATTACGAACGGCAGGGCGGACAAAGGCGGTGGCATCGAGGGCAATTATACGCAGGCAACCATTGAGAACTGCATAATCACCAGCAACACTGCAAACATGAGCGGTGGCGGCATCATGGAGTTCAACGGCACAATCCAGAGAAACATCATCTCGCACAACAATGCCGATTTCGCCGGCGGTGGGCTTTTCCATTGCTCTGGCACGGTGCAGAATAACTTCATATTCTGCAACACGAGCGACCAATACGGGGGTGGCATCGGCTGGTGCAACGGCACTGTGCAGAATAACACACTCTATGGCAACATTGCGGGCACACAGGGCGGCGGCTCCTTTGGCTCCAACACGCAACCGAAAAACTGTATCTTCTGGAACGATGTTGCTCCTCTTGACCCTGAACTGTACTATAACGATTCACAATATGACCCGCTCAATTGCCTTATTATGAACTGGACGGGTGCGGGAACAAATATCCAGACTGGCAATCCGCTTTTTATCAATGCATCTGACGAGAATTTCCACATCAGCAAGTATTCCCCGTGCGTGGATACCGGATGCAACATCACAAGTCTAACAGAAGACTACGACGGCGACACGAGACCAATAGTTGCTCACCCCAGAGCCACTTTCCATTATGATATCGGTGCTGATGAATATACAAACACGGCGCCGGAAATAAACATTCTTGCGCCCGAAGGGCAGGAGCATGCCTATCTAAAATCTTACAACATCATGTGGAGCGTTTCCGACGTGAATTACGAATCGTCCACTTCTCTCACTCTGGTCCAATCGAATACAGATAGCACCGGCTTCCCCATCGTCAGCGGCATCAAGTCTGTTTCCTCCCGCATGACCTACCTCTTCAATTACGACAAAGCGCCGGAAGGCATCTTCTACATTTACGGAAAAATGTCCGACGGATTCCATACCCCATCCGAATCCTGGTCGCCGGGAACGATAATGATTTCAAAAGTGGGAAGGGATGATTTGATTAACCATATTCTGCAGATAAAAGAACTGCCGCCGGAGCGTCTGCCCTATGCAGACATCAACAACGACGGCGTCATAGACATCGCCGACCTTATATACTTGTTGAAATTATAAAACTGGTTATTCGTCTTCAAATATTGGACTCGTGATGCGGATTATGTTAGAGCCCTCCTCAACCGCCACCATGTAATCCTGCGATGTCCCCATTGAGAGCCATTGCATCTCTACACCTTTAATCGCCGCCTTCCGGATTTTATCCCGCAACTCCCTCAGGGCGCGAAACCATGGACGCGTCATCTCCGGGTCATCAACCTGCGGCACATCAACCATGAGTCCCTTAATGTGCACGTGGGGAAATTTCACAAGTTCCCTGATAAGATTCATCGTCTCTGAAGGCAGAACTCCGAAATGTGTTTCAATACCAGATGTATTGACCTGCACAAGGATATTTGCCTCTCGTCCCAATTTTTCATACGCACTCTGGAGGTCAAAACCAATGCGAAGGCTATCAACAGTATGAATAAGAGCAAAGGACTGAATCGCCGCCTTCGCCTTGACTGACTGCAGATGCCCCACCAAATGCCATTCTATATCCGGCCCAAAAAATGATAATTTCTGAATGCCCTCCTGAACGCGGTTTTCACCAAAAAGACGGCAACCGGCATCTACAAGCTCCCGAATTTCCGGCACGGTACGACCCCTCGTCACAATCAGGATGCGCACCTCCTCGGATTTCCTCCCCCTCTTCACACATGCCTTAAGGATGTTTTTCCGCAATTCAGCCAACTTTGCCCTGACATCATCCGCCTGAATCAGTTTTTTAGCCACGGGTCGCATTACCTTATCCATTTACAAAAAAATTCTTACATATCTATTTAGACTCTAAATCAATTTTTGAGGGTCAGTCAAGATATTTTGTTGGAAAAATTTTTGCGCACGATTAAGGCTGCTTCACAGAAACCAGAGGGACGGTGCCTTGCCAGGGAAGAATATAACTCGCTTCCGTTTTGCGATGCGTAAATATGAAAAGACTATAAGTTTCAACAAAATATACCTGAAAATCTTCAGGCCAGATGACATTTGGGGACGTCTTGGCGGATTCTTGTCCCGCCTTTTCCCCCTCCGGTCCTCTCAGCATCGGGGCGTAATCAGTCTTGAGCTTTTCCTGCGACCAGTCCCTCAGCTCATAAATCAAGAAGGATAATCGTGGTATTTCCTTAATGACCTTCTCCGATATGTCGCGTCTGCTTGTATATAACACAAAAAAGCGAAAGCGTTCCTTTTTCTGGGCAAGTGTTGAGGTTGTCGCAACCTCTGCTTCTTTCAGTTTTGCCTCCGGCTGTTTTGCACCTGAGCTTGCCGGAGAGGCGGATTGTTCCTTCACCTCATCCCGAATACGATACAACCCGAAATCTGTGAGTTCAAATCCCGGAATGGAAAATCGTTGTCTCATCTCATCAAGCATACGGCTCTGAATTTTCCACGGCTCGCTCCTTACCTGCTGAAAGACCCCCCATATCTGTATCAGACTTATGACAACAAAAGCGATGCCAGCGGACTGATAGGCAGAAGCGGGTGTCCGCATCTTTCGTCCAATCATCTCAGATGATATGAATTTCTCCAGCGCTTCATAACGCACCGCACTCTGCCCACGGACAACAATGCTCTTTGCCACACGGTCATGAAACCCCTGCTTAAGTGGATGCAATCCAACAAGAAGCCCATTGCTGACAAGGAAGGAAAGGGATAGACTCAGAATGCCTCCGCTTAACATTGCCTGAGAAGGGTCTGTCATCTTCAAAAATGGCGTAAAAAAAACCATCGGGAAAAGCGGCGAGACCATCTGAATGAGCGTCCTCTTACAGGCGGCGCCAAGACTCAACACACCTCCCTCATAATCCCTGACGCAGATATTAAAGAGATACATGCCCATCGTCCGCCCCTTACCCACAGGACCGTTTAAAAGGGTGAAATATAAATAAACAACAATCATGCCGATGAAATCAGTGTATCGTGATACAAGAAAGAATTGTTCACGAAAGAGAAAGGAAAGTCCGTTGAATATGAAATTGAGCAGGATAATATCAAGTACGAGCGCCAGCGCCCTGACCCAGAATCCCCCCATTACCTCCCTCGGCGATACACCCTGAGCACCAGCAGAGACATTTGGCGCATCATTCATGTTTTCTCCCTCTTTTATATGCATTCAAATCTCCTGTAAAAGACACCGCAAATAGACAACGCCCCAGAGTCAAGTAAAAAATGACATTTATACAAGTATTCCTGATTATTGTATAAGAATATTTCACGCAGAGCTCGCAGAGCCCGCTGGTAGATTCTGTGTTTAACGCGTTCCCCGAGCTCTTTTCACCCTCAACGTCCTCTGCGCGAAATTATCTAAAAATTTGGAAACTTACACATCACTTGACACCCCGCCCCGCCATCTGGAATATCTTCCATTCATGTCTCTCAAAGAGTTAAAGGCTTGAAAGAAAACATTTCATTAATGAAGGTATGGCTCTGCATCTTTTTGTGCCTTTCCTTCTGGATGACCAACTCCTATCTCGAACCCCCGGATTTCACGGCTTATTATACCTATACCCACTCTCTCCTCCATGACCGTGACCTCGACTTCTCCAATGAATATGAGCACTTCGAATACCATAAATACATGCTCTACGTAACTAACCGTGGATATCTATCTAATGACTGGCCCATGGGGACGGGTCTCCTCTGGAGCGGGTTTTATGCGGCTGGCGGAGTGCTGGCTCGCCTGTTCGATGCAGAGACAGACGGTTTCAGTTCTCCTTACATCTTTACTACCCTCATCGGCATCCTTTTTTACGTGGGATGCGGGCTCATGTCAGCATTCTACTTCATTGAAAAGCGATACGGGCCAAAAACGGCATTTATCGCAACATTCACCGCCTTCTTTGGCACACCACTCCTCTTTTATACATTCTATGGGGGTCTCATGTCCCACGCAACGGGCTTTTTTATCCTGACAATCTTTTTCATTGTATGGGGCGGAACCATTCAGGAGAGGACGCCCGCACAATGGCTCCTTCTGGGTGCGCTGGGTGGACTCGTCACACTTGTGCGTCCTCAACACATTGCCTGTCTCATCGTCCTTCCTGTTGAGGCATTTGTGAAATATAAGGAAGGGAGATTGCTTCCCAATACTGAAAACCGGCGGCAGTTCCAGCGCGGATGCCTGCTCGCCCTCGGTTCCTTTTTTCTGGGGATACTGCCCCTTTTCATGTTCTGGGCAAAATTCTTCGGCAATCCCTTTCATCTCCCAAAGCTTGAGGAGATGCACTGGTTCCAACCGGCACTTTATGAGATGCTGTTTTCAGATTATCACGGCATCCTGCTATGGACACCCCTCGTCTTGCCGGGTGCACTGGGACTTTTGTTTTTGTGGAAAAGGGAGCGCATCCTGACGGCGGGGTTACTGGCTGTGCTTATTCTGCAAATCTATATCAACAGCGCAAACGAGATATGGTGGGCGGGCGGGTCATTTTCAAATCGCCGTTTCACAGAATACTCCTTCATCTTCATGGTGGGACTTGCGGCGCTTCTGGGCGAAAAACGAGGCGCTTTCTGGACGTTTGTTGCCATTCTTCTCGCAGGATGGTCATTTCTGCTCGTCCTTGCAGAGCGCACGGGCTTCAGCACCCTCGACCATTATATCCCCTGGAACTGGGCATTTTTCAGGGGATTGTTCTACACCCTTTTTGCGCCATGGAGATGGCTGAAGGCAATCTGGGGCAACTTTGGCAACGTATATTTTCTGGCGCGCATTGGCGCAATATTTATCCTCAGCGCTCTTCTTTTTATCGCATGGCATCTTTTTGTCCGCTTAAAAATGGCAATCCATAAACAACACATTATCACCGGCGCCGTCATTTGCGCCATAATATTCATAAACTGCCTTGTCCTGACGGGCATCCTTCGAACACAGCCATTGCCAACAGAAATCGCCCAGCGTCTTGACCGCACAAACCGCTTCCTCTGGTTTAATTATTATGAATACGGATACTACCTCTTTGTGCGTGGACGCTATCAAAAGGCGCTTGATGCCTTCCAGAAGTCGCACTCACTCATGCCAACACAGCCCCAGCCGCTCAGATATATTGGCACCATTTATGAAAACCTTGGGGATTATGACAGGGCTGAGGCATATTATCTCGAGGCGTTTAATCTTGACCCGAAATATCAGAATGTCAAAGTCTTACTCGAACGGCTTCGAGAAAAGAGAAAACTCTTGCCACCAAAGCAATTAAAACGCAAAATATAAATAATTACATTAAATGGAGAAAGGGTCATGACTGTTGAAGAGTCTGAAATAGAAATGGTCTCCAGATTTCGCAAAACCTATGATGCCCTCCTGAAAGAGATTCACAGGGTGATAATCGGTCAGGACGCCGTCATTGAGGAACTCCTGATTGCCCTATTCTGCCGTGCGCACTGCCTGATAGTGGGCGTGCCGGGGCTTGCTAAAACACTCCTTGTGCGCACACTCTCCCAGATTCTTGACCTGCATTTCAACCGCATCCAGTTCACACCTGACCTCATGCCGTCCGACATTGTCGGCACCGATGTGCTGGAGGAGGACGCAGAGACGCGCGTCCGTTCTTTCAAGTTCATCAAGGGACCGGTCTTCACAAATCTACTCCTTGCCGATGAAATCAACCGCACACCGCCCAAAACACAATCCGCCCTCCTCGAAGCCATGCAGGAATATCGCGTCACGGCGGGCGGAGTGACATATGACCTCACACTCCCATTTTTCGTCCTTGCCACACAAAATCCCATAGAACAGGAGGGAACCTACCCCCTCCCCGAGGCGCAACTCGACCGCTTCATGTTCAACATCATGATTGATTATCCCAGTGAGGCAGACGAGATGAACATTGTAGGCAGGACAACCTATGAAGAACCTCCTGTACCTTCAAAAATCATGGATTCCGCCAAAATCCTTGAACTTCAGCGGCTTGTCCGGAAGATTCCTGTCTCGCCTCATGTCATCATGTATGCCACACGCCTTGCCCGCGCCACAAGACCCAGGGCATCAGAATCTCCCGACTTCATCAAAAACTGGGTCAGCTGGGGATGCGGTCCACGGGCGGCTCAATACCTCATCCTCGGCGCAAAGGCAAAGGCACTGCTTGACGGTCGGGTGAATGTATCCACGAGAGACGCGCGCTCAGTGGCGCCATCAGTCCTGCGCCACAGACTCATCACTAACTTCAACGCCGATGCGGAAGGCGTCTCCGTGGAATCCATCATCACAAGACTTCTGGAAGAAATTCCTGAGCCGGATGAGAAGGATTATCCGGCAAAAAAATGATTCGAATTTCTAAACCACTGGGAACACAGGGAAACACGGAGAAATAACAATTCGTTAACAAATAAACCCAGTGTCCCCCGTGGTTATTATAATTCTCTTTCAGATGATGTTTAATAAAGCGCTCATATTTCTCGGAATCATCTTCCTGCTTTGCTCATGGGCATGCGCCTTTGAATCAAGGGCGTTCAAAGCGGATATCCCGCCGGGGCAGGCGGCGCTCGCCCCATTCCTCCTTGAAACGGCGGAAAAGGCAAAGACTGTGGTCGAGCAATATGGTGGACCACCATTCACATCTTTCACCACAACTCTCATTTATTGCCAAACGGAAAAGGAGTTTCTCAAAAGGGCGGGCATGAGACCTGAACACATCGTTGCCGCGGCATCACCCTCGCACAGCGCAATCTTTATCAATGGTGAACGATTCCGCTCCCTCAATCCCGATGAGGCATTCCGCGTCATAATACATGAATATGCCCACGTCTTCATCGGACAACAGCTTCCAGAACCCCCGCCGCGCTGGCTGGATGAGGGGCTGGCAATGCACCTCGCTGGTGAGTGGTCATTCAGTCAATCCATGCAGATTGCCCTAACACACCTCTTCGGAAACACAATTCCCTTCTCCCGGCTTGAGTCCTCCTTCCCTGAAGAACAATCAGCCATGAACCTCGCCTATCTGCAAAGCTATTCCATGACATCCTTTCTCATGAAACGTTTTTTCGATAACAATCTCCACACCTTTCTCAGACGGCTGTCAGACCCGTCAGAATCAAGAAAACTCTTAACCCAATTGCAGGACCCACTCATCCTGAAAAGTCTTGAGGAGCAATGGAAAAAATACCTTGGTGGGCGGTTCTGGAATATAATTTATGTTCTCACGTCAGGCACTGTCCTGTGGTTCGTCCTGACACTCATTTTTCTCCTCGCCTATTTAAAAAAACGCAGGCAGAAAAAGGAACAAGAAAAAGTCTGGGAGGAGGAAGGATTCTTCTGATGGAAACACTGAGAGCCGCTGTTTCACAATATGTCTTTAAAAACTCTAAAAAATGAAATATATTCACCACTGAGTCACGGAGGACACAGAGATTTATCTCTTTTCCATGTCTGACAACAGACATGGAAAGAGGAATTCTCCATGCTCTCTGTGCCTCTGTGGTGAAATTAATTATTTCAGGTTTTCTAATTCAGATATTGAGCGAGCAGTTCGGAAAGCGCCATCACACGAATTTTATCTTGCCCCTCCCTCGCAAGGTTTGTCTGCCACCACATCCGGCTGAAGGAATCCTCCGTGACTAAAACATCCACGGGATTTCTCTTCAGGAAATCCACCTTGTTCCGTTGAATCATTGCCGCCGCATTCTCTTTGCAGGTGTCAAATAATAAAGGCAGTCCGGCAGAACAATCATCCTGAGGAAATTTCACAAGGTTGATACCCTTCAGGCAGGAGAGGATGCGACGTGGGGAGGATGTGGCACACACGTCATGGCGCAAGGTGCATGGCTCATCGAAAGCCACGCTGAGTCCATTGAGCGAGCGGAACATGCCACTGTGCAGATGTGCCTTATCCAGCCAGTCGGCGAGGACAAATACCCTTTCAGCAAATTTTCGTGCAAGCCCTTCTTCTTTAGAACCTGACGGAAAAAGTGCAGGATAAAGGCGAAGTGTGGCGGCGCATGTTGCACAGTCGCAAATAACAGGGGCGTTCCGGCTGGCATTTAGTGCATTGATATTATTCATGGCGATATGCCGTGCCTCATCCAACATGCCGGTGAAAAGTTGCAATGCACCACAGCATATAACAACTGACGGCAGGCAAAATTCATATCCCAACTTTCTAACCAGCACCTCTGCCGCCCTGCCTGAATCTCTAAAGAAAACGGCATCCATGCAACTCTGAAAGTAAAACACATGTTGTGAATCGGAAGGGATGGTGCAAGTCTCCACACCCATTTGAGCCCTGGGAATTTTCTCAACCGGCACTTTCAGCCCCATCTTTTCAAAAAGTCGAGCGGGATATCGACCTTTCATTTCACTCAAGAGGCATTGGCGGTGCTCTTGAAAGTGTGGCTCAAAGAAAGAGGCATTCCTCACAAGCAATACTGCAAGACGCGGACGCACTCGCGATGGACAACTCTTTTCACATGCCCCGCAGAGAAAACAGTTCATAATCGATGAATAAAATTTCTCACCAGGTTTAAGATTACCATTGAGAAATTTTTCAATCAGTGCCATCCTCCCGCGCGGGGAATAAATCTCATTCCCGAGCAGGCGAAACGAAGAGCACTCTGAGGCGCATTTCCCGCAAAGGACGCATCGCCCTGAACGCGCCTGCTCACGGATGAGTTTCACCCACAGTCCCTCCGGCATCATAACTTCTTTCCTCGCTCCGCTCATGCCTTCTTCGCCTCAAGAAGAATCTGAACGAATTCCTGCGCGGTATGTTCGCCTTCAAGGACAGTTTTCAGGCGGAAATAATAGACCGGCATGCGTGGCACACCAGCAGTTATAAGTTTCACTGCATCTTTCTCCGTTGTCAGAAGGATTTCCGCATTCGTACGACTGAATGCCTGACTCAGCTCACGAATGCGTTCCTTATCATAATGGACATGGTCAGGCATGGCAAGTTTTTCCTCAACTCGTGGCGCAACCTGAGCCGCAAGTTTGAAAAAAGTCTCCGGTCTCGCAATCCCGCAGAAAAGAAAAATCTTCTTTCCCATTAATTCCTCGGGTGAAAAAGGATGTGTCTCCTCAGACGAAATGGGCAGACACATATCCAGCGCATAGCGTAAACGAAACAAAGGGATATGCGGATTGACGGCTTGCACAAATCGCTCCTGCTCATTCAAATTTGCGGCGCTCTCGGTTCGTGTAAAAATCACTGCCTCGGCGCGCCTGAGAGCAGATGGGAGTTCACGGAGCATCCCACGGGGAAATAAGCGGAGGTTCTTGAGTGGATGCGTGGCGTCAAGACAGACAATATCACAATCGCGCACCAGACCCCAGTGCTGAAATCCATCGTCAAGCAGAATCACATCCGGCTTAAAGCGCTCAATTGCCGCACATCCACCCGCAAATCTATCCGAGCTCACAACCACAGGCACACCGGGGAGCGAGCGGGCAAGGAGGAAAGGCTCATCTCCCGCTTCAGCAGGAGCCGCAAGCAATTTCACACCATCACTTACAATAACGACATCCGTTTTTTCCCCTTTGCGTTTATAACCCCGCGACAGGACGACCGGACGTCTCCCCGCTTCCCTTAATAAACGTGCCGACATGAGTGTCACAGGTGTTTTCCCGCTCCCGCCAAGCGTGAGATTCCCGATACAGACCACTCGGCATGGAAGTCTTCTAACCTTCTTCAATCCCTTTGAATAAAGCCCCTTGTGGAGGTGAAGGAGGGAATAATAAACAGGTCTTGCGGCGGAGAGAAGCGCACCGACAAGCACCTCCTCCACCCCTTCGGGTGGTTTCCCATTAATGACTTCCACCACACTCATACATGCCTCTCCTTCTCCGGTTTAATTCTGCCAGAGAAAATCAGCAAAAGAAAGATAGTCAGTGCACCCCAGAGCTTTAATGACATGAAGAGAATGCCAGTGCCATGACTGAGGGCATCTCCGGCGAAGTTGAAGCGAATTGCAAGAATAATTGCCGCCACTAACGCAAAAACTGAACACCTGAACGCACCTGTCCGCCACGTGATATAAGAGAGCAATATAATCGCCCACAATGCCTGCACAAGATAATGGTCCCAGCACAAACTGGGCAGGAAAAGGGAAAGCATGATAAAAAGCGCATAATCCCTTTTTTCCATCAATGGACCGCGCCGTCTTCCCTCCCTCGGATATGTGGCAAACATGACAACAGCTACAAGGATGAGGGAAACAAACATGGTGATGACATTTGCAGTTGCTGGCGTCGCTCTTACCCATGGCTTCGTGTAAGGATTATCCGTCATGACATGGTGAAAAAATGAATTAAACGACTGATTGAATGGGTCTCTGTAAAAATCATGACCCAATTCCTCCCATGTGGAATGCCCATAGGACATCTGTCCAACAATCGGTAAGAACGCCTTATGGACATCCCAGCCTGTAAAAAGCACCGCAATCATTAAAAACAACAGGTAAAAAATAACGCTCCATAATCCATTTCTCCACTGCCTTTTCCAGAAAAAATACAAAAGGAGGATTATCGGCGAGAGTTTGAAAAGCGCCGCAAAGGCGCTCACCACACCGACCGCCCACGCCCTTCCCTCTTCGTGAAAATGCCATACAAGCGCAAAACAAAAAAGAAGAACCACGTTCAACTGCCCCGCCGTGAAATTCCTCGTGAGCGGAAAAAAAATGGAAGAGTAAAAAATCCAGAGGGTTACATCGCGCGGTGATAGCTTCCCATAAATTGACCTCAACGTCAGAAGCAGAGCGCCAAGAAAGAACGCCTGATTAAACCAGAACCATGTGTGAACGGCAACCCGGAAAGACAGAAATGTTAACGGCTCAAGCACAAGTCCCGTAAAGGGAGGATAGACATAGGGAAGAACTGAGGGAAATCCAAGCCTGCCCGCCTCATAAAGCACTCGCTCAGCATCATAAGGATTATGCCCCTCTCTGAGCAGTTTCGCCCCAAGGTAAAGATGTTTGAAGTCGTTAGAATGTAACCCTTGAAGTGGAAGATAAACTTGCAGGTAATAATAAAAGATTAAGGAGATGAGCAAAAAAGCCCATCCAAAGACCCCTCGCCTGTCATTCCCCTTTTCTTCTGCACACATTCGATAGCTCGATTACTTGACGGTTCAATGTCCTCTCCGGTCAATCACACAGCGCGTCTTGCCACCCATGCGTTGAAATGTCTTTGGCTCAACGAGTTTGACTTCCACATGAATGCCAAACTCACTGAAAACCCTCTGCTTTATTTCATTCTGAATCCGCATCAGCGTTTTCACCTCATCAATGTTTATGGACGGTGAAATCTCAACCTGTATCTCAAGGGCATCCAGCCCGCCCTCCCGCTCAATAATCAGTTGATAATGAGGCTCAGTGTGTTCCACCTGTGCAAGGATTGCCTCAATCTGCGCGGGCAGAATCTTCACACCATGAATGACAAAGACATCGTCCGTTCGGCTGCTGATGCGGGAAATTCTTACAAAAGTGCGTCCACAGGGACACGGCTCATCGATTATGCTGGCTACATCGCCTGTGCGGTAACGAATCATGGGCGCCGCTTCTTTTGTGATGGTCGTGAGAACAAGTTCTCCCTCCTGCCCGTGAGGCAACGGCTCGCCCGTCTCCGGATTAATGATTTCCGGGATATAATGGTCCTCAAAGATGTGCAGACCATTTTTCTGGTCACACTCGCTCGCCACACCCGGTCCCATGACTTCCGAAAGACCATAAGTGTCATAGGCATCTATGTAGAACGCAGATTGAATCATCCCGCGCATCTTCTCAGACCAGGGCTCACTGCCGAAAACGCCGATGCGAAGGGTCAGCTCGTTGGCATTGATTTTCATCTCTTTGAGTTTCTCCGCAATGAAAAGGGCAAACGATGGAGAACAGGCAAGCACTGTTGTGCGGTAATCGCGCATAATGTGAATCTGCTTTTCCGGCGTGGCGAGAGAGGTAGGCACAACAGATGCGCCAAGCAATTCCGCCCCATAATGAAACCCGAATCCGCCCGTGAAAAGTCCATAATCAAAGGCAATCTGGATTGTATCATCCTTTGTCACGCCAACCATGGAGAGCACGCGCGCCATCAGTTCGCTCCAGTGTTTCAGGTCATTGCGCGTGTAACCAACCACGGTGGGCTTACCTGTTGTGCCGGATGACGAATGGATGCGCACCACTTCCCGAAGAGGCACGGCGAACATCCCATATGGGTAGTTCTCGCGAAGCGTTGCCTTTGTTGTGAAGGGAATCTTCCTGAGGTCATCAAAGGAATTAACCTCCTCAGAGATGATTCCATACTCATCGAAAATCCTTTTATAGTATGGAACGTTCTTATAGGCGCGGTTCAGAGTGGATTGAAGTCTTTCAATCTGCATTTGATAAATATCATCCCGCGCCATGGTCTCATTTTTTGCATCCCATATCATCTTCCCACCTCACCACACAATTACTCTTGGAATATAATATAGATTCACCACAGATCCACAGAGAGCACGGAGAATTTCTCTTTCCATGTCCGTTAACGGACATGGAAAAAAAAGATAAATCTCTGTGTCCTCCGTGACTCCGTGGTGAGAATAAATTCATTTTTAAATACCTTTTATTCATTCTTCAACCCAGATATGCCCTAACAATTTCTGCGTTTCCAAGCAGGTCTTCACGTATGCCCTGATAGACAATCTTTCCCGTCTCAAGGACGTAACCACGGTCGGAAAGCTCAAGCGCCATCTCGGCATTCTGTTCCACAAGGCAGATTGTTGTCTTCTCCTCCTCCCGGAGTTTTCGTATCGTCTCAAAAATCCCCTCAACAACCAGCGGTGCAAGTCCCATCGAGGGCTCATCAAGCAGGAGAAGTTTCGGGTGGGACATTAGCGCCCTGCCAATGGCAAGCATCTGCTGTTCCCCACCGGAAAGTGTCCCCGCCAACTGCTTCCGCCGCCCCTTCAGTCCGGGAAAAATGGCGTAAATGCGCTCAGTATCAAACTCAATCGTCCGGCGATTATACCGACTGTATGCCCCTAAGATAAGATTATCCTGAACGGTCAGCGGCGCAAAGATGTTGCGCCCTTCAGGCACGAGGGCAATCCCCAGGGCAACCGTTTTCTCCGTTGGAAGGTTATGAATCTCCCTCCCCTGAAAGATAATGGCGCCCTGCTGGAGGGGAAGAAGCCTGATAATCGCTTTCAGTAGCGTTGATTTCCCCGAACCGTTAGGTCCTATGAGGGACACAATCTCCCCCTCATTGATGTGGATGGAGACATTCTTAAGGACGAGGAGATTCCCATAGCCAGCGCGGACATTTTGCACCTTAAGCATTGGTGTCCCTCTTTCCTAAATACACTGCAATCACATCCTCGTTTCGCTTGATTTCCTCAGGTGTCCCCTCGGCTATCTTACGCCCGAAATCAAGAACTATAATCTCTTCTGAGATGTCCATCACAAGAGACATATCATGCTCAACTAATAGCACCGTGACACCGCTTTGATGAATCTTCCGGATTAAGGCGGCGATTTCCTTTGTCTCACGGGTATTGAGACCAGCGGCGGGTTCATCAGCAAGTATCAGTCTCGGTTCTGTGGCGAGGGCGCGGGCAAATTCAAGAAGACGTTGTTCGCGGAACGGCAAGGTGTCAGCAGGCTGGGATGCCTTCAACCCCAATCCCACAAAATCAAGGGCTTTCATCGACGCCTGTAAAATACCTCGCTCCTCTCGCCGCATGTAAGGGAAGCGAAGTGCCACACTGAAAAAACCGGCGCGGGAACGTGTATGACGCCCCATCATCACATTCTCAAGTATTGTCATCCCATGAAACACGCGGGTCATCTGAAACGTGCGTGCCAAACCCAGAGCCGCCATCCAATAATCAGGCAGAGTCGTCACATTTTTCCCATTCAGCCGTATGACGCCGGAAGTTGGACGCAAGTTTCCCGCAATAAGATTAAAAAGCGTTGTCTTGCCCGCACCATTCGGACCAATTATCGCCTTGATAGCACCCGTGTTCAAGGCAAACGAGACATGGTTGACTGCCTTTACTCCGCCAAAATTTCTGGATAATGAATCCACTTCAAGGAGGTGCTCAGTCATCTTTTGCCTCGCCCTTGCCGGTGCGCATCCTGCTTATCACATTCCAAACCATGCGATAACCCCCGAAAATCCCACCAGGCATAAAAAGCATGATAAAGAGTAGAATACATCCATACACGAGAATGTTATAATCATGGAAAACACGCAATATCTCCGGCAGAAGGGTGAGAAGGGTGGCACCGGAGATTGCGCCCCAGATACTGCCCATGCCGCCAACAATAACCATGGTCACAAAGAGTATCGAATACATTGCATCAAACGAGCCGGGGGCTACAAACTGAATATTGTGTGCATACAGACTCCCCGCAAGGGCGGCATACACTGCGCTCAGGACAAATATCATGACCTTGTAACGAGCCGTGTTCACCCCCACTGCCCGCGCCACCTCTTCATCCGCATGAATGGAACGCAATGCGCGCCCCACCCGCGAATTGATGATGTGAAGATTGAGTAACAAAATAATCAATACTAACACCCATGTGAGATAATATTGCTTCAACTCGTTATCAAAAACAAAACCCCTGATGGAGAGATAAGGAATTTTTTCAGTATAACCGGAGGGTCCGCCAGTGAGGTCTACTTCGGCATTGAAAAATATATAAACTATCTCACCAATGCCGAGTGTCGCCATGGCAAGGTAATGCCCCTTCAGCTTTAAAGTCGGTGTGCCGATGACCCAGGCAACACATCCTGCGAGAACCAGACCCGAAAGCAAAGCCAGCCATGGCGATACGCCATATGTGCCCGTCAAAATTGCCGATGTATATGCCCCAAGACCAAAAAATGCGGCATGTCCCAGCGAAATCTGCCCCGCATATCCCATCAGGAGTGAAAGTCCCATGCAAATAAGACTATAATATCCCACCTGTATCAGCACACCAAGGTAATATGGACTCCGCACCTGAATGGGAAGCAGAAATGCAAACATGGCAACTGCGGCAAATGGGATGTAAATATTACGTTTCATCGTCCACCCATTCTGGGTCGCATCCCCATGATTATATCCTCTGCAGTGAATTTCTAAAACTTTTTCAGCTTGCCTACAGCCTCACTCCCGAACAAACCGCTCGGCTTAACAAATAGAACCATCAGAAGCACCACCAATGGAAGGGCATCCTTGTATTGGGAGGAAATATATCCCGCTGTAAGCGCCTCTAAAACTCCGAGCAACAATCCCGCCACCACGGCGCCGATATTGTTCCCAAGCCCCCCCAGAACTGCGGCGCCAAAACCCTTGATTCCAAACATGGAGCCACTCAGATAGTCCACCATCCTGATGGGCATGATGACCGCCCCCGCAAGGGCACCGATTGCCGCCGACAGGGCAAATGAAAAAAGAACCATCCGCTGTGTCGGTATCCCCATCAGACTTGCCGCCGTCCTGTCCACAGCGCAGGCACGCATTGCCTTGCCTGCAAGGGTGAAGTTGAAAAATATTACGAGTGCGCTTACCACTACAACTAACGTTCCGAGAACCCAGAAGGTCTGCGTCGGAAACCTCACCCCTGCCATCTGCATAGTTCCGTGCCCCCCTGAAAAATATTCCATCGAGTGGGTTTCCTTCCCCGCAATGAACATGGTGATACCCTTTAACAGGATGGATGCCGCAATGGTTATCATAACGAGGGTCAGGATGGATGGGTTCTTTAGCGTATTGATACAACATCGCTCCAGTATGACCCCCACACAAACCACAAGAATCACCGCTGTCCCCATTGCAAGGAGAAGTGGAAAATTAAGCGTCGCTCCGAAATAAACCATGAACATTCCACCCAGCATGACAAACTCCCCCTGGGCGAAATTGATGATTCCGGTGGCGTTATAGATAATATTGAATCCGAGCGCCACAAGGGCATAAGTACTGCCCATAGAGATACCTGAAACAACATTCTGCAAAAATCTATCACCCATGATTTCTAATCCCTATCTCAGCCTCGCACTGAAACGCCAGTTCCTCACTGGCAATATTTATAATAAATAAACAGGTGAAATGTTTGACATATATATCAGTCTTTTCAATCTTTTTCTGTTTTCCCAGGAAATATAAAAAAGGGGTGGTTGGAAAACCACCCCCTGGTTGCACCTTTTTTTAATAACATCATTGGTCTTTCAGAACTGTGAACTTGCCATCTTTCACAGTCAGCATTTCAAAGGCGTCTTTGGTGAGTCCATTGTGGTCTTCGGGCGAGAAGTTAAAGATGCCCGCAGTTCCGACAAATCCCTTTATTTTTTCAATCTCATCGCGGATTTTATCCGGTGTGGGCTCATCTGCCTTCTTGATTGCCTCAACAATGATAAAAAGGGCATCATAGGCATGTCCGCCGAATGTGCTGACCGCCTCTTTATATCGCTCCTCATACTTCTTCTTATAATCCATAAGGACTTTTTTCTGGGGATGGTCATCAGGAAGCGACTCCGCCGCAAGGAGACGTCCACACGGGAAGATAATCCCCTCCGCCGCCGCACCAGCCGCCTGAACATATTTAATATTGCCAAACCCATGGCTCTGATAAAGCGGTATGGTCATACCAAGCTGCCGCAAACTGATTGGAACCTGAGACTGGGCGGGGACTATTGACCAGTTGACTATGGCTTCTACACCCGCCGCCTTCATCTTTGTTAACTGCGGTGTCATGTCCGTATCTTTCGGACCATAAGCCTCATCTGCCACAATGGTGATGCCATACTGAGGGGCATACTTTTTCAACTGTATCCGTCCCTGGTCGCCAAAGCCGGTGGATTCTGCCATGATACCAATTTTCTTATAACCTTTTTTCTTCATGTGTTCAAGGATACGAACAGCGGCATCTGAATCCTTCTGGGGTGTCTTGAACACATAATGCTTCTCCTCGACGGGAAGAATTATGGCTTCTGCCGCGGCACAGGATAAAAGCGGGATTTTATGCTGTTCAGCAATCTTTGCCACAGCCATGGACTCGCCACTCGTTGAGGGACCGAAAATGGCTACAACCCCATCCTTTGTAATGAGTTTATTCACAGCATTGACCGCCTTGGTCACATCTCCCTCTGTATCCTCCACAATCAATTCAATGGGATGTCCTTTAATCCCGCCTGCCTTGTTAATCTCCTCCACATACATCTCCGCAGTGTTTCTCTCCGGCTCGCCAAGCCAGGATGCCGGTCCAGTAATGGCAACAGCGATACCAATTTTGATTGGCGTCTTGGCAGGCTCCTTTTTGGCTTCCTGCGCCACTACTACCACCGCAAGACTCAGCAGGAGAGCCAGCACAAGAAGCATCATTGACCCATTTGAGTAGAACCTTTTCATAACTATCACTCCTTTTGAATGATTTTCTCCCTCCTCCTTTTTTTAAATATTATAAAAAGGTGGGTCAAGGGCAAAACAACCCTTAAGTCTTTTTCCCATATAACGTGTGCGTTTCGGTGCTGTCAAAAACTATTTTATAATTTTGCTCTTAAAAATGAACAATGCCATACTACTAAAATGATTAAAGTAAGATATTATTCTTGTATCGTTAATCCTAATAATCTCAGCGTGACAGCTCCGTCACTGAGACTATGGGGTGTAAGCAACTGCGTTCTCTGCGTGAAACTATCTGAAGATTAGGGACTTAGTATTCTCAATTCCCAATCTGGCCCGACAATGGCGGGTCATATTTGCCGTTGCCATTAAAGTCAATAACAATAGGGGCGGTGATTGCAAGGCTCATCAGCCCCTCTGAGAATGGATAACTTGAAACAATGGGCGAGAGGGTCTCACGTCCCCTCCCCACCACCACAACATTAATGATGGAATCTTTTATTATCTTGAGCTTGAAATTCTCAGACCCTTTGGGTGCGGTCGGGCGTGGAAATCGGACAAGCTCTTTGGACGGCGACTGGATGATACGTCTTAGAAAAATACCATCCATGTTGATGTCGATATAGGTGACAGGTACCCATGGCGCCGCAAGAACTTCAAGGTGACAATCGACAGAACCGTCAGTGTCGGTTATAAATGAACCCGGCGGCTTGCCATCGATGGTGAACTTGATTATAGGTCCGTTTGTGATTAAGATATTTCCCTTCTTCATAGACTCAATAATATCCTGCTCATTGATGGCAGAGGGATTATCTGCGTTGGATGCAACATAGATCCGGGGATAACCCACCTCCTCGCCCCATGTGGCATGACTGAATGTCCCGCCCACAGGCATAATCTTTTGATACCCCTTTAACCACATGTTGAAAAAGAGTTTCAAACTGTCTTCCGTAATACCCATGCGCTTACCTTCCCACACCTCAAGGAGGTCAAAGTCATAGGAAAAGGTCTTGTCATCAATGATGGGCTTTTTCTTGTGGTCATAGCCGAATTTCGTAAAATACCCCTCATCGGGGAAGATGGCACGGTTGACCTGTATCAGGGAATTGGGATACTTGGCACGCAGGGTCTTCATTAAATCTTTCGGGGCTTCCGCCTGGAGATCTGCATTATCCACTGCATCCTGGACGCCCTGGGCATCCAGTGGCCATACAAGAAAATGCCCCAGACCCTTCTCCCCGGGGAATTCAATCTTCTTACCGATGCCGGTCTTGAGCATGGCGCCAAGATTCTTCTTCCGCACAGCCTCTGAAAGGTCAGTTGCCTGATTGCAATCACCTGAGACAATATATTCCACGCCCTCTGCGGCTGCCGTAACAACACGGTCCTCCGGTGTGACAAAACAATCGTACGAATGATTCGTCCTCACACCAATGTCCGCTGAAATGAATCCCTTCATGTCAATGATGTGTTTCAACTTGGCATTAATCACATTCTCCTTTGTGAAGGCAATGAGTATTTCCTCCTCATAAGTGTCATACTCGGGTCCGCGGCTGAAGATGACCTTGTAACGACCCGTGGGGACTTCAATTGTCTCATTACCCGAGGCAGAATAATAGACATTGCGCGGATAAAGAGAAGTTCCCGGTCCATGGTCAAATAAATTGGTTGGCGGGATATTCAGAAAGGTCAACTTGCAGGGCAGCAAAATACCAGTGTCACTGTCCCTGCAGGTGAATTTGAGAACGCTTGGTCTGGAGACCTTGATCTCCAGACCGTATGTATCACCATCGCCAACGTTAAAGCTGAAGTGGTTTCTGGCGCTTCGTCTCGCAAATGCCTTTCCCTGGACAAAATAACTTCCCTCCGGCACCATGAGCTCAAAACTCCCCTTGTCATCCGAATACATTCGGGTGTTAGGTCTTGCGGGGACAAGTTTGTTACCAATGCCTGCGTTGATGATGCGGATATCCACGTCCGGGATGGGTTCCCGAGTATCCGGCTCAATAACTTTCCCCGTAATGAAACCATATCTGGGTTCATTCATTTCATAAACAAAATCAGAAATCTTTGACAGGTTTTTATCTGCCACTATAAGATAACGGGTGTAAGAGACACTTTCACCGGGCTTCAAATTAACCTGCTTATAGACGATATCAGACTTGAATTCCTCAAAGACCCCCTTGATATAATCTTTTTCTTGAGTCAGACCAACGCTAAAATTGTCGCAAAAACCGCAGAACCACTTAACATCGTTCATCCTTTCAATCTTCCCTCGGTCAATCACACCAAAACCACTAATAAAGCTTGTGCACGCACCCCAGTCAATTATTTCTCCGAGGGCAAGATTTTCAAGCGTGCCGGTGGAATGGTTGTCCAATGTGGTAGTGATTTCCATATCAGGCTTGCCCGGTTTTATAAGATATTCGGTTTTAACGTCAATCTTTTTGCCGTTCTGAGAAGATTTCCCCGAGACTATCAATGCCGCCCCATTATCCGGGTATCCTGTGGTCTTAATCTGAACGCTGTTATAATTATAATCAGTTTCCTGTTCAGTCCCGATTCGTGCATAAATGCCACGGATATAATCAGTCGGGTCTCCCTTGAGGGTAATATCCACAATCTGCCCCGTCCCTCTTACGCCGGGAATCTCATGCCCTGGTGCATTAACCACGACTCGGTAAATATCGTTTTCAAGAATGTAGTCCCCAAGATAACCCTGTGCCCAGAAACCCTGTGCCAGTTGTTGCCTGTCATCTGTCTTTTGCACGTGGAGAAGACCCGATACAATTGCAGGATTCTCAACCGGTTCCTGAATTTTTGCATCTTCCTCTGGTGCCTGTGCCTGTCTCTTTTGAATCGTGCAACCTCCGGAAATGAGCAGTAGATGAATGATGAAAATAATCATGACTACCTTGTGAGGGAAAGGGATGCGTGAATTCCGCATTGTTGAAAAGACCTCCATAAAAAAGATTTTTTTACCCGTTTCAGATAAAGACCATAAAAATGCTCTGGTGGGTTTGCCTTTTCCGGCAATAAATGTCAACCGTTTTATCCAACAAATAAAAAAAGCAGGAGCAACAATTTACTTGTACTCCTGCCTTTTTAAATACTTTTTAACATCAAAACGCCTTTATGCTCATTCCCACATGTCATCATAAGTCGACCAATTGCCATGGGCGTAATCATCTGAGGCATTCTTTCGGCGCTGTTCCTGATTATCCTGATATTGCTGATAGGCATCGCCCGCGAGGGCTCCCGCCAGACCACCTATCAGACCTCCCATCATTGCACCTCGCCCTGTGCCATAATGGGTGTTATGACCAATGATTGCGCCTGTGCCTGCACCCAGCGCCGCACCTCCTAAGGCACCCTGTTGGGTCGTTGAGCATCCCGTAACAAAAACAACGAGCAAGATTAACCCGGCCAACATCAGTTTTTTCATATATCCTCACCTCCAAGAATTACATGAATGTTAATAAGCAATTTTCAGACCAGTTTTCAACAGCAAAATATGGCTTATAGTCGGTAAAAAAATCCATCTCTTGAAAAAAGTGTTCGTTTTATATAATACCAGATGTCCGAATTCCGAGCATCTGCCCGCTATCCTTTTGACGCAAGGGCGAATGGTGAGACATAATCTCCATATTTTTCCCTTGCAACAATCAGCCGCTTGCGTTGTTCCTCCATGATATCAAAGAATAACCCGGGTGTTGTGGCATCCTTTCTGAAGATACTCTCAACCCGTTCAATCTTTCTTATATTTTCCGGGATGCGAATGGAAAACTGACTCTCATAATGCCCCTTTGTGTATTCCCTGCCCAGAACCTGAATGAAAAGGAGCACCAAGTCCTCATAAATCGGTATAAGTCCCGTGGGGATTTCAATGGCGCCCATCTCCCCGTGCACCCGCCGCTCCATCCATTTCAACCAGACATATTTATCCTTTTTGTCATTCAGATATTTTCCATCCTTGCCCTTCAGAAAATAATTCACGGCAAAGATAATCGGAGGATGTGGTGAACTCATGGCAAACTGGAGATGCTGGTTTATGTAAGTCCCGATGGGGATGGAAAGGAAGTCAAGGTTGGACATTGGCTGAAAGGCGCGGACACCTTCTTTGCCAAGGGTAGCGGCGGTTGTCTCAGATTCGAGGCTGGCACCCATGGTGACAACGCCATGCCTCCAGTTGAAAGATTCCTGGACCGGCAACCATGTGTCTGAATCCCGCCCGCCATATATAATTCCGCCCACAGGGACTCCCTCCGGGTCATCGGCGCGCGCATCAAGATTCGGAAGTGCGCTGAGGCGAATTGTATAACGTGCATTCTTGTGGGATGCGGGGATTTCCGCACCGGACGCGTCCTTTTTGCCCCTGAACCACTCACCTGTGAAATTGATGCCACTCTCTGGATGTCTCTTACCATCACCATTCCAGTATGGAACGCCATCCTTGACAAGGATGTTGGAAAAGATGACCTCGCCGGGGCTTGTCAGCGCCTTGATGATAAGTGGGTCATCCGTGGGATTCACATCCTGGATTATCCCAAAAACGCCGCATTCCACATTGACCGTGCGCACCACTCCACCAATACAGCGAAGATAAGCAAGGTCATCCCCGATGATGGTCTCCCCCACCACCATGGCTGTTGAAGTCTTTCCGCAGAAGCTGGGGAATGCGCCGGTAAAATAAGTTGTGCGTCCGCCGGGACCATGCACTCCCATAACAAACATGTGCTCTGAAAGCCAGCCTTCTCTCAGCGCCTTTCTGATGGCGAGACGCAGTGAAAGTTTTTTGAACCCGACTGTGTTTCCGGCATACTGGGTGTTCACACTGTAAACGACTTCATCCTCGATATCAATATAAATGCGCTTCTTTCTCCAGTTTTTGCTTACAAAATTTTCAAGCTCTCCTGAGGAGTGCAGAACGCGGAAAAAATCCGGGGAATCGCCAATGCGGATGAACTGCTCATATCCGGAGCGATAGAGGAGGTCTTCACTGTGAGCCACGTACGCCGAATCAGTTATCTGGACTGCGGAGATGGAGAATCTTGAGTTTATGGGACCAAGGGAGAAGAAGCGGACAAGCATTTCCCGCTTGAGCATGGAATCTTTCAGAAGTCCTCGGATTTCAGCCAGCCCCTCTTCCTTATCTATGGTATTCAGTTCCTCGCCAAGCATCATCCCTTTGGAAAGAAGGTATTTGGTCTGCTCCTTATCGCGTCCCTGGTCGTTGGGACCATCAAAGTGATAGGTATGCCCCTCGATGGCAAGGGGTTTTTCATCGCCCATCTCAATGGCGCGCCGGCGGATGTAAGCAATGTCTTCCGGTGAGTTCGTGCAAACGAAAACAGACTGTGGATTGCAGAGGGTGATGGCATCGGCGACAAATCTGTGCAGTTTTTCATTCTTAATAGCCGTCAGTTTCTCATAACTATTTTTCGGAAGACGTTTTTTAAGAATGTCTTTAAAATTCCCCGACATATTGTTACTACCTTATCACAGTTAAAAAAAGTTTTTTCTCTTCTGAAATCCATCCTTATTAAATTTGTGGGAATAAATCGCCCTTGACATACATTTGTCAAGGACATCAATTATTTTTTTTTATAAATGAGAACCACAAAAGGAGTTTGAAAAATGAGAAGCGACCTGATGAAGAAAGGGATTGAGCGTGCTCCCCACCGTTCACTGTTCAAGGCGATGGGTTACACTGATGCGGAACTTGCGCGTCCGCTTATTGGCGTTGTCAATTCGTTTAACGAGATTATACCAGGGCACATTCACCTGCGGACAATATGCGAGGCGGCAAAGGCAGGCATCCGCTCTGCGGGCGGCACGCCGGTCGAGTTCGGCTGTATCGGCATCTGTGATGGCATAGCTATGAACCATACCGGCATGAAATATTCGCTTGCGAGTAGGGAGCTGATTGCAGATTCAGTCGAGGTCATGGCGATGGCGCATCCATTTGACGGACTTCTCTTCATTCCCAATTGCGATAAGATTATTCCGGGGATGCTCATGGCGGCGGCTCGGTTGAACATCCCATCCGTGTTTGTCAGTGGTGGACCAATGCTTGCCGGTCGTTTTCACGGCAGAGCGGTTGACCTGATAAGCATGTTTGAGGGCGTGGGACGCCTCAAGGCGGGGAAAATGACGGAACTGGAACTGTGTGAGCTGGAGGAGGAGGCATGTCCGGGATGCGGTTCATGCTCAGGTCTCTTCACCGCTAATTCGATGAACTGCCTGACTGAAGTTGTTGGACTGGGATTGCCCGGCAACGGGACGATTCCCGGACCAACGGCGGCTCGCATCCGCCTTGCCAAAATTGCAGGAGTCGCCGTCATGAATTGCGTCAAAAAGAATATCCTCCCTCGCGACATACTGACGAAAAATGCCTTCCAGAACGCCCTCACGTTTGACATGGCTCTTGGATGCTCCACGAATACCGTGTTACATCTGCCTGCCATTGCCCATGAGTGCGGAATCAAGATTGACCTGAAGAAGGTTAATGCAATCTCCGAGCGGACGCCGAATCTCGTGCAACTCAGTCCTTTTGGCAGCCATCACATGGAAGACTATTACTATGCAGGGGGAGTTCAGGCAACGCTTAAACTGCTTATATCCAGGGGCTTGATTAACAAGGATTGCAAATCGGTTACAGGCAAGACTATCGGGCAGAATTGTCGCAACGCTGAGGTCACCGATACGAATGTCATCCGTCCTTTTGATGACCCATATACGAAAACCGGCGGGCTGGCGATTCTGTGGGGCAATCTTGCGCCTGATGGCTCGGTCGTGAAAAAGGCCGCAGTATCTCCGGAAAATATGGAGCGCACCGGACCTGCTCGCATCTTTAACAGCGAACCTGATGCCGCTCGTGCCATCTTCGATGGCAAAATCAAAAAGGGTGACGTTATCGTTGTCCGCTATGAGGGTCCAAAGGGAGGTCCGGGCATGCAGGAGATGCTCATGCCAACATCCGCTGTTTCGGGCATGGGGCTGGAAAATGATGTGGCGTTGATAACGGACGGACGTTTTTCAGGCGGGACACGCGGCGCCGCCATTGGTCACATCTCTCCAGAGGCAGTTGAGGGCGGACCGATTGGTCTCCTCCGGGAGGGCGACCTGATTCACATTGACATCAATAAGTACAAGATTGAGGTGTTAATCTCGGACGCCGAGTTCAAGCGCCGTGCCAAAACTTTTAAGCCCTGCAAACCAAAGATAAACATCGGCTACCTTGCGCGCTATGCCCGCACAGTCTCCTCCGCCGCCCAGGGAGCAATTGTAGAATAAATCCCGCGTTCTTTGCGCCATCTTAGTGACGCTATCAAAGGATTTTAGTAGAATAGATATTGACAAAACAGCCATCATAGTTAATTGATTTTTTCAATAAACCTATTGTCCCCCAATTTACTGATTCTAAAAGGAGAAAAAAGATGCCGCCATTTTCCGAGAACAGGATTATTGCCTCACTCCTCCCTCTCTTTCTTGCTGGCTGTTCATTTCAAGCCTCTGGACCGAATACTCCAGACATACATCATCTCGGCTTGAATAATCCACCCATCCGGGTACTGCTCATTAATTCCGTCCCGGAAATCACCATCGTTGCCAATGCAGACTGGAGGGTTGAAACACTGGAGGGAAATCCTGTTGCGGAATTGCCCCGTGGAACAACGGCAACGATTTCCTTGAAGGATGGGCAGATTATCCTTGAGAGAGACGGCAAAAAATTTCGTCACACTGCGATAAGACTGGAGTCCGCCACACCGGCAGGCGTTCTCGAAATCAAAAATGTCCCTTACGGCGTTGGCTGGTGGTGGGCTGGAACACAGGACCGCACTTATGAGGGGCGAATTGAGGTGCGCGCCGGTGCGAATGAATTTCTCGAGGTAATAGTTGTCCTCCCCTTAGAGGACTACCTGCTGGGCGTTGTACCATCGGAGATTGGTCCAACATCGCCACAAGAGGCGCTTCGGGCTCAGGCGGTGGCGGCTCGCTCTGAAGCCCTTATGGCATTAATCACAAAAAAATATGCTGGTGCAAATTATGATATCGGCTCCGATGTCGAGTCACAGGCGTTCAGCGGCAACTCGAAACGCACAACCCAGTCGGATGAGTCAGTTCGCGCCACGCATGGTCTTGCCCTTCTTTATGAAGGGCACCCCATCTCTGCTTTCTACGCCTCCAGTTGTGGCGGGCATACTGAGGACATCCGCAATGTCTGGCCCAATCGAGCCGGCGAAAAGGCTTACTGGAACACCGCAGTTTTTGATGGCGACGAAAATTTCAACTACGACCTGACCCGTGAAGATGATTTGCGCCGTTGGCTGACAGCCAACCCTAAGGTCTTTTGCAATCCATCCAAATTCAAGGTGCCTGATTGGGCATCCAAGAATTTCAGATGGGAACGGGAAGTGACAGCAGAGGAATTAACCAAATGGGTGGCTACCCACAAGGACATCGGACGCGTTGTTACCATCAGGGCGCTAAAACGAGGACTTTCCGGACGCATGATTGAGGCGGAATTTAAAAGCGAGAAAGACTCATTTGTAACAGGACCGGAGCTCGCTATTCGCCAAGTCTTTGAGCCACCCCTGAAAAGCGCCGCCTTTGTTGTTGATACCCAGGGACCTGCTGAGCGACCTGAACGTTTTATACTTCATGGAGCAGGATGGGGACATGGGGTTGGAATGTGCCAGACAGGTGCCATCGCAATGGCGCATGCCGGTAAGACCTTCCGCGAAATCCTTGCGCATTATTATCCAACCTCCAAAGTGGAAGCCGTTTATCCGTAATGAAATATGTATGAAATGGGAAAAGATTGATATAGGTTTTCTTTGTGCGGGAGATGAGGCATTCCGAATATCAAAGGGCAGAGTGCCGGAGCGCCTGCTTTCCTCAATTGCAAAGGTGGGAATACTACATCCCATTTGGGTGAAATCTAATACAGAAGGCAATGCTTCATTTCTTGTCATCCTCGGCTATTCACGCTTCGATGCGGCGCGAGACACTGGTATTCAGAGCATCCCTTGCCTCATTGTGGATGAGACATTTTCCGATGCTGACCTCCTTCTTGCCAATATCTATGACAATCTTTCCACACGAGAATTGAACATCTTAGAGCAGGCGACTGCCTTGAAAAAATCGGAACATTATCTTGGAAGAGAAAAAACTCTCATTGAGATTATGCCTGCCATCGGGCTGAAACCATCTACACATCTTCTGGAACGCATGCTTGACCTGCTCGCTTTGCCATTGCCCGTACAGGATGCCGTCGCACAAGGTGAAATGTCATCAACGTACGCCCTTTTTCTCACGCGGCTTGAGGAAAGTGAGCAACTCGCCTTTCTAAGTGTTGTTAAAAAACTTAAGCCAGGAGTTAACCTGCAAAGGGAATTTCTGGAACGTCTTTATGAATGCGCGCGCGGCGGGGGGAAATCCATTCTTGAACTACTTGAGAAGCCGCCTTTAAGGGAGATACTTACAGATACAAACAAGTCCACCGCAGAATGCACTGCCCATTTCCGCACCGCACTTCACCGAATCAGATATCCTTGTCTTGCCACATGTGAAAAGAACTTCAATCATTTCATACACTCTCTAAGACTGCCACCAGAGGTCACACTTGAGGCACCGGTATTTTTTGAAGGGGGAGAATATCGGCTGGAGGTGCGCTTTCACAGCAATGAAGACCTTCTCCAGCGTCTCAAAAAAATAAGCGACTCATTCTCATCGCATGAGGTTAAAAAGGCATTTATCTCCATAATGCCCTGAATTCCACTTGACACCTGAAGTCATTGCTCTTTATAAAATGAGAACATTTATGCCTGTTTCGAAAGCCGGGCAATTAAATAATCTTGTTAGACTTGCTTAAACCGCCAAGAATTGGGAGGACAATGAGTGAAATATGACCGAAACCTCCTTCAATAAGAACGTGGAAAGAGACTCTCATTTACGGAATATCCTTCTTTGTCTTATCATTTTTTTCACATTCAGCATTTATCTTGCCACACTTGCCCCAACTATTTTCTGGGGTGATGGGGTCGAACTTTCCGCCGTTTGTGCAACGGGTGGAATTGCCCATCCCACAGGTTATCCACTCTTCACCATGCTCGGCTTCTTTTTCT
>Ga0172362_10000482_pt1 | contig 32400 bp, 36 predicted proteins | sample LakKivs1_kivu2a2_FD_114534 | JGI IMG/M metagenome (GOLD analysis project Ga0172362, IMG submission 114534) | Sediment microbial communities from Lake Kivu, Rwanda - Sediment s1_kivu2a2 | ecosystem: Environmental > Aquatic > Freshwater > Lake > Sediment | place: Rwanda: Western Province, Lake... | reverse complement strand
TTCAGGGTGACAGGGTGCTGTTCAGGGTGACAGGGTGCTGTTCAGGGTGACGGGGCGCCGGAGGGAGCAGGTTCAATGGACAAGGAGCGCTTGGTACGTGACATCTACCATAAGGGTGTGATCCTGTGTAAGCCGGACACTCCTCTTCAGGAGATCGTGAGGGTGATGACAGATACAGAGATTCACGCTGTCATGGTCGCTGAACGCGAAGGGGAGCCACCAGTGGGGGTGGTGTCTCACACCGACGCGATTGCCTATTATGGAGAGGATTTGACTGCCATTCAGGCTCGCGACGTGATGACGACCGACGTCATCAGTATTTCGGAAGGCGCCACTGTGGCGAAAGCGGCCAGGAGACTACTGGAGAGCAATATCCATCGTCTGTTAGTGGTGAGTGAGGACGGTAGACCCTTAGGCATCCTTTCGACCACCGACATCATCCGAGAGATGCGCGGTTCCCACTGGGTGTGGTATCTGGACTGACGTGGCCAGTACGGTAAAATGTGCTGTCATGGACAAAAAAAGTTAAAGGATAGGTAGCAAGCATGACCGGAGAAAGTGTTGTAGGCGAAATGGACATGGCCAGCCTGGAGGTCAGGACGCTGACCGAGCTGCGGGAAATGGCCAAAGAGTGGGAGATTTCCGGCTATAGCCGCCTGAAGAAAGAGGACCTCATGCTGCGCCTGCTACGGGCCAAAGCGGAGCGAGAGGGCCTGATATTCGGTGGTGGTGTGCTGGACATCGCCGATGAAAACAAAGGCTACCTGCGCTGTGATCATTACAAGCCGGGGCCTGATGACGTATACGTCTCACAGTCCCAGATCCGTCGTTTTGGGTTGCGTACCGGCGACATGGTGATCGGGCAGGTGCGGCCGCCGAAGGAGAACGAGAAGTACTTTAGTCTTCTGCGCGTCGAGGCGGTGAACGGGATGGATCCAGAGGCGGCCAAGCAACGCCCATCGTTTGAGTCGCTGACGCCGATCTTCCCCAACGAACGTTTCATATTGGAGACCAACCCGGACAGTCTGACGACGCGACTGTTGAGCATGGTTGCCCCGGTTGGAAAGGGGCAGCGTGGGCTGATCGTATCGCCGCCCAAGGCCGGCAAGACGACCGTGCTCAAACACATCGCCAATGGTGTCACAGCCACTCATCCCGAAGTACACCTGATGGTCGTGCTCATCGGTGAGCGGCCTGAAGAGGTCACCGATATGGACCGCTCGGTGGATGCCGAGGTCATCAGTTCGACCTTTGATGAGCCTGTTCAGAGCCATGCCTCCGTCGCAGAGATCGCACTGGCGCGGGCCAAGCGACTGGTGGAAGCCAGGCGGGACGTCGTCATTCTTCTCGACAGCATCACCCGGCTCTCGCGTGCGTACAACCTGGTCGTGCAGCCCAGTGGTCGCACACTCTCCGGCGGGTTGGATCCGGCGGCGCTTTATCCACCCAAGCACTTCTTCGGTGCAGCCCGCAACATCGAGGAAGGGGGCAGCCTCACCATCGTCGCCACCTGCCTGATTGATACCGGCAGCCGGATGGACGACATGATTTACGAGGAATTCAAGGGTACCGGCAATATGGAGCTCCATTTGAGCCGGAAACTGCAGGAAAGGCGCATCTTCCCCGCGTTCGACATTGAGCGCTCCGGCACACGGCGAGAGGAACTGCTGTACGACGAGACGACGCTGCAGAAGATATGGCTGATGCGGCAACGCTTCCTGGACTCCCAGTCGTCCGGTTATAGCGTCGTGCAGGCGATGCAGGAATTGCTCCGTGTCCTGAAACGCACGCCGAACAATGAAGAGTTCCTCGAACTGTTCGCCAGGATGGCAGAGGCAGAAGGCCGTTAGCACCGCAGACCCAGGAAATCCTGCACCGCCCTCGCCACCTCTGCCGGCTGCTCCAGCATCACCATGTGGCCTGCGCCATCGATAACGGCAAGGTGGGCGCTGGAGATGTGCTCGGCCAGAAAGCGCGCGTACTTGACAGCGGTGAGCTGATCGGCGGAGCCCTCGATGACCAGCGTGGGAGCTGTGATTTCCCCCAGACGTTCCATCACGTCGAAGCGGTCGCAGGCGGTGAAGTCGCCCAGCAGCACGTCAGGGCTGGTCTCCAGGAGTGCCTGTTGCCCCAGGTTGGTCAACCGGCGCGGCGTCCCTGTGGCCCAGGCAAAGCGGGTGATGAGCTCCGCAGTTCCCACAAAATCGCTGTGGATGCCATCCAAAATGGCGGGGGCCACGCGTAGCCGCGCACCGGTTGCCACGAGTATCAGCCCATCCATGCGGTCGGCAAAATCCAGCGCCAGCGTCATGGCAACCGCACCGCCCATAGAGTGCCCCACGACGACGGCTCGCTCGATACCAGCCGTGTCGAGGAAGGCGACGACGGCGTCTGCGTAGGCCTCGACGGTGTCACGCCCAGGCCTCGCTGAGCGCCCGTGGCCAGGCAGGTCGAGCGTGTAGACTGTGGCGCCGGGCAAGCGGCGCAGTGCGGCCGGCCAGTGCAGGCGCGTGCCACCAGCGCCGTGCACGAGCACGAGCGCAGGACCAGCGGCCGGCCCCCGGCTCACGGTGTAGAACAGATCGCCTGTGGCAGTTTTCGCGTATGGCATGGCCAAAGGAATCTCGTTAGTTCCCGGCTGTCGGCAACGTATTCAATGTCTCGCCGCGCAGTGCGCGCCGCAGCGCCTCCCGGTCGTCCCACGGATATTCGGTCGCGCCGAAGCACATGCTCTGCTCGTGTCCCTTGCCGCAGGCAATCACGACGTCGCCAGCCCGTGCTTTCTGGCACGCCAACAAAAGCGCCTCGCCCCGGTCGGGCACGCGCCACACGTCTACCCCCTCGCGCTTGCCTTCCGCGATGGCTGCGGCGAAGCTTTCAGCCATGATCTCGTCCAGGCTCTCGGTGCGGGGATCTTCCGCCGTGATGACCACGAGGTCAGCCAGTTGCCCTGCGACGTGGCCCATCATCGCGCGCTTGGCCCGGTCGCGCAGTCCTGCGCAGCCGAAGACGACGATCACCCGGCTGCTTTCTTTGACCATCGTGCGGGTCGTTTGCAGTGCCTGCTGAAGTGCGGTGGGCGTGTGAGCAAAGTCCACGAGCGCGATAAAGTCTTGGCCAGCGTCCACATGCTCCATGCGCCCCGACACCCCCTGCACTGCCGCGATACCCTCAGCAATGGCCTCTGGTGGGAGATTCAGCGCCACCCCGACCGCTGCGGCCGCCAGCGCGTTGCTGACGTTGAACATTCCTACCAGCAGGGTTTCTACCGGTATCGGTCCTCCCGGCAGAGAGAGCGTGAAGCGGGTGCGGTCAGGGGCGAAGTGGACGTCGCGGGCGGTCACGTCGGCCGGGCCAGTGAAGGCGTAGGTGATCTGGCGGTCGGCGGGGAACGTGCTCAGGTAGCCGTGGGAATCGTCGTCCCGGTTGAGGACGGCCACCTTGGGCACGCCCGGCTTACGGAAGGAGTGTACAAGCCCCTCGAAGAGGCGGGCTTTGGCCTGCTGGTAGGCTGCCACCGATCCGTGGAAGTCGGTGTGCTCGTGCGTGACGTTCGTCACGGCGGCCACGTCAAAGTCGCAGCCGGCCACACGGTGTTGGGCCAACCCGTGGGAGGTGACCTCCAGCACGGCGTGGGTGGCCCCACTCTCGACCATGCGCGCCAGGTACTGCTGGACGTCGGGTGGGTCGGGCGTGGTGGTGTGGAGGCCGGTGTCTACGTCTTGCGCGCCGATGCGGGCGCTCACCGTGCTGACCATCCCGGCGTTGAGCCTGGCGGCGCGCAGGATGGCGTAGATGAGGGCAACGGTGGTCGTCTTGCCGTCGGTGCCGGTAACGCCGACGAGCGTCATCTTGCGGGAGGGGAAGTCGTGCCATGCGGCACACAGCCAACCCCACGCCTGGCGCGCGTCGGGGACGCGCACGTAGGTGAAAGCGCCCCAGGGCACGCCGGGCAGCTCTTGCGGTGGCCGCTCGCCGACGACGGCGACCACGCCTTCTTCCACTGCTCCGGCGATGAAGCGGTGGCCGTCCACAGCGGTGCCCGGGATGGCGACGAACAGGTCGCCAGGGTGAACCCGTCGCGAATCGGCGGTGATGCCGCCTATCTCGGCGTCACTGCCGGTCCAACTCAAAATAGTAGGGAGGGCCTCTGCCAGGTCTTTCAGTCGCATTTGACAGAATTGTCCTGTTGTGTCAACCGTGAGGATTTTGGGACGCAGACAAAGATCAGCTCTATGCTTCTCTGTTCTTGAGCAGCGTCTTGCCTCCCACCAGCGCCTTGAGCAGGTCGCGGCGCTTGAGCGCGCGCTTGCTGTCAATCTCGACCGCGCCGGCCTTGTCGTCGGCCATCTTGCGGATCGCCTCGACCCACGCGCCGCTCTCCACGGGCGTGTGGCGGATGCGCCACCGCTCGACCCATACGGGCAGTTCCCCGGCGTTGGTGACCCGCCGGTGGGTCACGGTCTTGGCCACGCCTTGTGATTCGAGGGTGATTTCGTACTCTTCGGTAGTGGGCTTGACCGGGCAGACCTGCATACACGCGCCGCACTTGATGCAGTAGTAGTCGGCCAGGATCAGTTCACCTTCATCCACGTGCAGCGCGCGCGTCGGGCAGATGTCGGCGCAGGCCAGGCAGCCCGGGACGCACTTGTCGCGGCGCAAGGTGACCTGGCCCTGCCAGGGCTGCGTCACCTGGAACGCGCCAGAACTGGCAATTTCGCACTGGCGGCAGCGGATGCAGCGCGCATCGTCCACGACGAGTGTGTCCTGCGCTTCTTCGTAGCTGATGACGTTCGTCGGGCAGTTCTGGATGACAAAGTCCTTGTGGCTCCAGTCGAACTGCGCTTTGTCGAACGTCGTGGATTGGACCAGGTCGGGGAACGCTTTGTTGACGAGCACCGGGTTCTCGCGCACGCCGTTGATGGTGAGCGTGATGGCGTTCTTGGGGCACATGATCTCGCATATACCGCACAGGATGCACTTGGCCGGGTCAACGTCCACGGAGGGCTTCTTCACCAGCCGGCCGTCCACGATCTCGGCGGGGACGTGGATGATGGCCTCCTTGGGACAGACCAATGGCCCGATCTGGCACCCCACGCAGCGGTCGAGGTCCCAGGTCATACGGTAGTGGCGCGTGACCATGGCGCGCTCGAGTGTAATTTCGTGTTCGGTAGTGGTTTTTCGTGTGCTGCCTCGTCCGTTCATGGTTGCTCCTCTGTCAGGTTTTTGGGACGCGGATGAACGCGGATGAACGCGGATTTGATCTGAGTCATTAAATCGGAAGGTCGAACTAGGCGCGCACTTGCTGAGGCGTCTGACCGACTGCAAGGATCTTCACTTCGTCATCGAGTCGCTTCCCAAGCCTATCTTTCTCTATCTCGAGATCGTAGCGCCCTTGAAGATTCAGCCAGAAACGCTCCGAGAGGCCAAAGTACCGTGAAAGTCGCAGGGCTGTGTCAGCGCTGATCGAACGCTGCCCGTGCACAATTTCGTTGATCCGGCGCGGGTGCACACTGATATCCTTTGCCAACTTGTACTGGCTGATCCCCATGGGCTTGAGAAACTCTTCCAACATGATCTTGCCTGGATGGACCGGGGCGAACTTGTTTCCATTCATAGCGCTCTCCTAAATGGGTGCAGGCATAGCGCGATTCCCCTTACTACTCACCAGCCTGTTGTAAAACTGCATCAATTACGGCCTGGCTGAGGCTGAATCCTTGCCGTCGCAGTCGTTCGAGCTCAGGTCGTATAGTAGGCAAAAGACCTGATTGCTTAGCCTTGAGTAGAATCCCTACTGTCCCGATCTTATTCAAGCCCAATTGCGTCAGTTTACGCCGCCCTTTCTTTTCGTCCATCAACACCCAGTCTGCGCCAATCTCACGCGCCAACACAATCGTTTCGGCTTCGCCCAGGTCCAACTCATCCAGCAGAACCTCCACTGCGAGACGGTCCTTGACACTAACAGTTTTTATCCAGGTGGCGGCGGTTACTTCACGTTTCGCACCGCCTGCTTCACGTCCTGCCACTACTGCTTCGTCGTACACTGCCTGTGCGATGTAGATTTCGCCAAACAGTTGCCGCAGCAGGTCAAACCTCTGGATCGAGGCCAGCCCGATGAGCGGAGTGGTATTGGAGACGACGATCATTGGACGGTATTTACCTTCAGCGCTTCAACGGCGGCAAATTCTTCGGCTAGTTCGTCGGGGGTGTAGTTGATGTATGCGATGCCACGTGCGCGAAGCAAGGCCAAGAATTCGATGCGATTAAGATCTAACAAACGTGCGGCTTTACCTGAAGAGATGTGGCCTTCGGCAAACAATGACAAGACCAGCCACTCAGTTATGCGACGCTGGATCTCGTTTTGGTCAAAGCCAAACTGCAATAGACGGGTGGGTACCCTTATTTGAAATGTTGTCTCTACCATAGCCATTAAACTCCTTCCCTCACCGGCGTGAACAGTCGGTGGTAGGTTCAGCCCCTCCCAGCGCCGCCTGTTCGACGGCGGCGCGGCCCACTTCATTCGCCATAAAGCGAGAACATGGTCAGGTCGTGTTCCCAGCCCAGGTGTTGCCAGAAACTCTTCGCCACTGGCGAATCGGTGCGGGTGTGGGTACGGATGGGTGAAGCGCCTTGCTCACGCAGCAAGGCCACGGCCTGGTTCACGAGTGCGGAGCCGGTACCATGCCGGCGTGTGTGCGGCTGGACGTAGAGTTCCTCGATCTCGCCACAGTGGCCCTCCATCACCGGGTGCGACAGCAGGCAGGCCGTGGTGAAACCGACCAGCCTGCCCTGCTCCTCAGCGACGAGGCAGAATGTGTCGCGGTGGGATGCGTATTGCCGGAGCAGTCGCAGCACGTGTGCCGATTCATCGTCCGACAGGCCGCGGCCGGCAGCCTCAAGGCAGTTTTCATTCCACAGCGCCAGGATTTGCCTGGCTTCACTTTCCGTCATCTTCCTGACCAGGGCCATACGGGGCCTCCAATTCGTCAAGCCCAACCTCGCGGCGCAGTTCTTCTACGGACTGGGGGGCGAGCGTTTCGCGCTGCGCGCGGGCCAGTGCGGCCAGCAGGCGTTCCGCGTTCTTGGGTGACCGCAACAGATGCGCTGTCTCCATCAGGCTGCTGAGTTCTGCAACAGTCGGCTGTGCTGTGTAGTCCTGTTTGCGCCGCAGCCACGTCTCGTAAATGCCCTTCCAGCGGCTGAAATCTGCGCGAGTTTCGTCGTACTTGTCATAGTGCGCTAGTTTGCCAGACATGAGTGCCGCATAAAAGTCTTCGCTGAGAATGCCGTATTTTTCCTCGTAAAGTGTCAGGCGGCGTTCGAGCAACTTCATCTCAATAACCAGTTCATGGATTTCCATGTCTGCCTCCCGATGGTAATCGTACCGCAAAAGCAGAATCCGTCAATTCATTCATCGTCCGGGGGTCTTTTTCCCGCCTACCGTCGGCCGTCTGCCGTCTACAGTCCGCCATCCACCGGCCCCAACGCCCGCACCTCTTCCACCAACTCCTCGACCAACCGGGGGAAGCGGCCCCGTTCCGCTGTCGAGACGTGGGCGAATTTCACCCGCCCGGCGTCTCCATTGGCCTCGAGGACGGTCTGCAGCACCGTCATCCGGTTCTCCGCCAGGTAGTTGCCCCGCTTGTAGTGGCAATCTCCGGGGAAGCAGCCGGCCACCAGCACACCGTCTATCCCTTCCTGCAACGCCACCAACACGTGCATGGGGTCCATCCTGCCCAGGCACGGGATGCGGATGATGCGCACGTTGGGTTGTTCCTGAACCCGGGCAATGTCGGCCTGGTCGAGCCGGGAATACAGGCACCAGTTGCACAAAAAAGTAGCAATCTTGGGTTCCCAGTCTGGCTTCATCTGTTCTGCGTTCATGGTGCTACCCCGTCACTTTGGCAGGCTGGAAAGCCTGCCCCACTTCTGCGAACTCTCTGATCTGCGCGAGGATCGTCTCGTCGCTGACGTCGCTAAGGCTGATGGCCGAGGATGGGCAGGTGGCGGCGCACACGCCACACCCGAGACAGAGGAAGCGGTCCACGGCGGGTACGGTGCTCGGCTGTCCCATGTCCCACGCGGTCGTCAACTGGATGGCCTCGTAGGGACAGGCCTGCGCGCACATGCCGCAACCGGCGCACGCCTGCTCGTTCACCTGCGCGATGGCCCGCACCGGTTCATACCCCTCCTGGATGGCCACCTCGCGGATGGCCTTCATCACGTCCGAGATGTGCACGCCCTGGGGGCAGCGCCGGTAACAGATGTCGCAGGCCGAGCAGAGCCAGATGACCGGGCTCGAAAGCACCTCGTCCTTCATCCCCAGCATGACCATCTTGATGATGCGGCGCGGGTTATAGTTCTCCTCGATCCACTGGATGGGGCAGGTGGCCACACACGTGCCGCAGGAAAAGCAGTGCATCAGGTGTTCGCCGCCGGGGGCAGCGTGCACCTGGTCGGCAAATGCCTCAGGTTTGTCGCTATGATTCATATCCGTGTTCATCCGTGTCCATTCGTGTCCCACTAATCTGTCTTGGTCATGGCGGCTTTGAGGCGGTCGGTGAGCGCGAGCGCCTCTTCGACCTGCGGGACTTCGCGCATGCGGCGGGCGCGCTTTTCCATGTCGGGGCGCAGCCGCTCGTTCTCGGCCATCAACTGCTCTTTGGGCAGCACGTCCAGCATGGCCTGCATCTCGTTGATCACGCGGGCGTACTTGTCGCCTTCGGCCGCGCTGATCCACTCGACGCGGAAGCGGCCGGGCGTCATTCCCAGCCTCTCGAACGCATTGAGCAGTCGCTCGGCGCGCGCCGCACCCACGCGCTGCCCGGTGATGTAGTGGCAGTCCTGCGGGTGGCAGCCGGAGTAGAGCACCGCACCCGCGCCCAGGCGGAACGCCTCGTAGATGAAATCGGTGTCCATGCGCGCCGAGCACATCACGCGCAGGCCGCGCTCGTTGGACGAGTACTCAAAGTGGCTCACGCCGGCCAGGTCGGCCCCGCCGTAGGAGCACCAATGGCAGCGGAAGGCCAGGATCTTGTCCTCCGGCTTTTCGGCCAGCAGCGCGCGGATCTGCGCCAGGATCTGGGCGTCGGTAAAGTGCAACTGGGTGATGGCGTTGTGGGGGCACTCGGCCACGCAGCCGCCGCAGCCGTGACACTTGGCGACGACGACGTGCGCCGCCTTGCCCACCTCGTACTCGATCGCGCCGTAGGGGCAGGCCCTGGAGCACACACCGCACTTTTTGCCCTGTGCACTGATGCAGCGATCCTCCCACACCGAAGCGACGACCGGCTCGATCTCCCACTCGGGCGCGTGGAGCACGCGCCCGGCGCGTGCGGCGGCCGCCGACCCCTGTGCGACGCTGGCCGGGATGTCTTTGGCTCCCTGGCACGCGCCGGCCAGAAAGATGCCATCGGTCGGGCTGTCCATTGGGCGCAGCTTGGGATGGTATTCCATGAACCAGCCGCCGGGGCTCTGCGTGACGTTGAGCACCGAACTCACCGTGTCTACATCGGGCTGCGGGACGGCGGCCTGGTTGAGCATCACTAAGTCATACTCGCGCTCGGTCACCTGGCCGAGCGTCATGTCCTCCGACAGCACGTACAGGTTGCGCGTGTCGGGGTCTTCGGTGATCAGGCTGGGGCGGCCCTGCATGAAGCGGATGCCCATGTCGCGCGCCCGTTCGTAGAACTCCTCATAGCCCTTGGAGGGGGTGCGGATGTCTATGTAATAGATGGTGATGTCCATTTCGGGGTGGGCCTGCTTGATGAGCACGGCATTCTTGATCGCGTACATGCAGCAAAAGTTCGAGCACCACGGGTTAAAGCGCTTGTCGCGCGAGCCAACACAGTTGACGATCGCCAACCTGCTGGGATTGGCGCCGTCGCTGGGCCGCACCAGGTTTCCTGCCGTCGGCCCGGCCGAGTTGTTCAGCCGCTCCATCTCCATCGCGGTGACGACGTTGGGATAGCGGCCGTAGCCATATTCGGGGATGACGCTCGGGTCGAAGTGGCTGAAGCCGGTGGCGGTGATGATCGCGCCGACGTCCTCCCACACCAACTGGTCCGGCATACTAAAGTCAATCGCCTCGAGCTTGCCGCACGCCTCGACGCACTTGTAGCAGTGGATGCAGGCATCCAGGTCAATCGTGTAGACGAGGGGAACCGACTGGCTCATCGCGACGTAGGCGGCCCGGCGGGGGGCCAGGTTCATCTCGAAGCGGTTGGGGACCTCGATCGGGCAGACCTTGGCGCACTCGCCGCAGCCGTTGCAGCGCTCGGCGCGCACGTACCTGGACTTGACGCGCAAGAGCGCCTTAAAGTTGCCGACGTACCCCTCGACCCGCTCGACCTCTGTATATGTTCTCACATCCACCTTGGGGTGACGCGCCGCGTCAACCATCTTGGGGGCGAGAATTCATATACTACAGTCCATCGTGGGGAAGGTCTTGTTCAACTGCGCCATAGTCCCCCCGATAGTCGGCTCCCTTTCCACCAGGATCGTCTCGATGCCCTGGTCGCCCAGGTCGAGCGCCGCGCTGATGCCGGTCACGCCTCCGCCGATGACCAGCGCCCGCTTGGTGACGGGCACTTGGATCATCTGCAACGGGACGAGGAAACTGGCCTTGGCGACGGCGGACGCGATCAGGTCTTTGGTTTTGGCCAGCGCGCCTTGCGGGTCGTGACCGTGCGCCCACGTGCATTGCTCGCGGATGTTGGCCATCTCCATCAGGAAGGGGTTCAAGCCCGCCTCGGCGACCGTCGCGCGGAAGGTCGGCTCGTGCATGCGCACCGAGCAGGCCGCGACGACAACCCGGTTCAGGTTGTATTTCTTGATGTCCTCTTTGATGAGAGACTGCCCGGAGTCCGCGCAGGCGTAGGGCGTGTTGATGGCGCGCACCACGCCGGGCAGCGTGGCGGCGTATTCGGCCGCGGTGAGGGGATCAATTACACCGGCGATGTTCGACCCGCAGTGGCAGACGTACACGCCGATGCGCAGGTTTTCATTTCCGTTGTCTCCTGCCATGCTTATCTCCTATGAAACCGGACAAAGGATGGATACAATCAGCGATAGGCTTCTCGTCTGTGCCTCACTCGATAGATGGTGACCGTGCGAGATTCGTCGTCTATGTCGTAGAGAATGCGATACACTCCTACGCGTAGACTGTAATCTGTCGTCTCTTTGAGTCTCTTGGCATCAGGTGGGCGGGGGTCTTCCTCAAGACGCTCAATGTGTTGGCTCACCAGCCGAGCGTACTCCTTGGGCAAGTTGGCAATGTCCTTGATTGCTCGCCGTAGGACAAGGACTTTATACACTGACTCCCTCACTACGCAGTTCGGCTTTAGCCTGTTCCCAAGGTATTGCTTCTTCCCCTGCTTCGCGAAGGCGGCGAATCTCCTCGGCGTCTTCCATGTCCTCCAGTAGGATCAACAGTTCTTCCCAGAGCACGTAGTCGAGCACTACGGCTTTCTTGGTACCATTGAAATCCACTAGAAATTGAACCTTTTGAATCAATTCTGTGATGCCCATTTCGACTTCTCTTTCGCCCAGTTCAACTACTCTCGCGGGCCATTCGGGGAAAACCGTTTGTCCTGAGCGGAGCCGGCAGGTTCACCGGGCATAGATCACCTTCTCTTCCTGCAGGGCTGGCTCGATCACCAAGACGAAGGAATCCCTGCGCCGATGGGGGGAGTCCCTGACTTGTTAGGGCGATTCTTACCTGTGCAGTGGGAGAGACCCGAACAAGTTCGGGACTCCAATGTGCCCCCGTGGGTACGAGTGATTACCTCGGCCCGATCACTTCCTCGACCGCCAATTTGCGCCGTGCACGCTGCGCGCGCCGGTCGGGCGTCGTCAGTTCGAGCGCCTCCTTGGGGCACCACTTGATGCACTGTGGACCCTCTTCCAGGTCTTTGCACAGGTCGCAGATTTCGCCCACTTTGGTCTCCGGGTTGATCGAGATCGCCCCAAAATCGCAGGCCTCAATGCACCAGGCGCAGCCGTCGCAACGGCTGGCATCCACGGTGATGACGCCGGTGTTCGGATCCTGGGTCAGCGCATCGCGCGGGCAGGCGATGACACAGGGCGCGTCCTCACACGTGCGGCAGGACACGGACGTGATCAAGATCTCCTCGGCGCGCACCGTGCGGATGCGGCTGCGATAGGTGTTGAATTCGCCCGTCTTGATATATGAGCAGATGTACTCGCACAACTGGCAACCTACGCACTTCTGTGCGTCATTCGCAACGTATTGGTATTTGGAAGTTGAGGTTGGCATGATGCTCGTCTCCTATACACCGATCTCTTCGGCCACATCGTCCATTCCCAATGCGACCAGTTTTTCCTTGGGGATCAACCCGTCTTTGGTCCAACCTTTTGCCTCGTAGTACAAGTCCTTCATGTACTCCAGTTCTTCTTCCGTCACCACGTACCCGGCCGAGGGGCCTTCTTTCATTGGTTCGTGCTGCACCCGCCAGGGCAGGTGATCGTCGGCGCGCGTCCAGCCTTCGCGGATGTTGAAGGCTTTTTTGATCGTGTGGGCGCGTTCGCCGATCAGGTCAATGTCCTCGTAGCCCAAGTCCCAGCCAGTCGTCGCGTTGATCAACTGGGCGATGGCCGGCCAGGCGCCCGAGCGGTCGGCCTTGCCGGTGAAGCAGCGCCGGATGAACTTGCACAACGGCAGCGTGTCGTAGACGGCGGCATACTCCTCGGAGTCCTTGGCGTGCCTGCCTCGCGTCTCGTCCACGCTGAAACGGTCCGCTTCACCCTGGATGTCCACGTCGTAGGCGGCCGAACGGTTGTGGCAGGCGCCGCGCGTGCCTGTCGCCGCGCCCAGCGCGAAGGTTTTGAGCGCGCGCATGTCGTAGCCGGGGGTTTCCAGTCCTTTGACGTGCATCGCCCATTTGTAGGTCTCGGCTTCCCGTTCCGCGTCCACCTGGGCGCTGGCCTTTCTGACGCCCAGCGCCAGCAGGTCGCCGATGCCCTCGCGGTTGCACATCAACTCGGCCAACGTCACGGCCGCCTCGGCGTTGCCAAAGTTCGGCTCGAAGCCTTCCGGATATTTGGCGCACTTGAAATCCTCTTTGGTGAACACGCCGCGCTCGAAGGTCTCCATCGCCCAGCCGAGCGTGACGCCCGCACTCATGGCGTCCATGCCGCCCTCGTCGCAGACGTCAATGAGCTTGATCGCTGCCTGTGCATCGCCCACGCCGAGATTGGAGCTGATCGCATAGAGGGATTCGTACTCGACGCCGGTCATCGCGCCAGCGTACGGCCCATCCTTGGCCCGACGCATTTGCTCACAGGCGATGGGGCACTGTGCACATGCGATGGTCTTGACCTTGTAGTGCTCGTACATGTACTCGCCGCTGATGAGTTCGGCCTGCTCGAACACGCCCTGTTGGTAGTTGCGCGTGGGGAGCAACCCCAACCGGTTCAGGTTCAGGACATTGGAAGACGTGCCCAGGATGCGATATTTCTGGGTGTATGGCCCCTGGGCAGTCTTGGAGATATCGTAAGATAGTTTCAACAGCGCGTCGGGATCGGCCACGCGCACGCCGTGGGTGCCACGAATCGAAAGCGCCTTGAGTTTCTTGGAGCCCCACACTGCGCCGTGCCCGGTGCGTCCGGCCTGGCGGCCGTCGTTGGTCACGTTGGCGAACAGGACCATCTTTTCGCCGGCCGGGCCGAGCGTGGCGGAACGCACCTGGTCGTCGCCCAACTCCTCGCGGATGGCCTCCTCGGTCTCAAACGTGTTTAGCCCCAGCAAGTGCGAGGCCTTGCGGAATTCAACCCGCTCGTCGTCAACGAAGACGTTGACCCACTCGTCGCTGGCCCCATGGATGACGATGCCATCCCATCCGGCGCGTTTGAGCGCGACCGCGAACCAACTGCTCGACAGGCTGTCGCCGAGGAAGCCGGTCAACGGCGATTTGGAGGCCAGGCCGTACTTGCCCCCCACAGGTACCGGCGTCCCGGCAAAGAGCCCCCCCGCGATGCAGATGGGGTTACCGGGAGCGAGCGGGTCACACCCGACCTCGATGTTCTCCCAGCACAGCCGGGCGGCCATGGACACGCCGCCGATGTAGATCTTGTACCACGCCTCTGGCTTGGGTTCGACCCAAGACTTGCGCTTGGTCAGATCAATGTGAAGAATCTTCCCACTATAGCCATGCATCTTCTTAACCTCCTGCTGATATGGACATCACGATGATTCGATCACCGTCGTTAGGACTCTCACCCATCTGGTGCGCCTGAATCAAGCGCTGAACGTTGTGATTGAGCGCATTAGGATACTGCAACGTCTCGCCGTCGGGTTGGATCACGTTTCCAATCAGTGCCGGATAGCGGGCTCCCAGCGACCGCACGACGTCACGGAACGTCGTGCCATTCTCCAGGTCCAAAGTGGTTTCTTTTAGTCCAGTTGCTAGTCTTGCAAGTCCCAGAAATTCTACGTGTACGCGCATATTCACACCCTCCAGGGCGTATCAGGCCCCTGGTAAAACGATGACGCCAAGGGGGGAGCAAGGTATACCCCTGACGTTATTCAAAGGGGGAACAACGTTTGCCCTTGATGTCATTTTGATTGCCTGCCACGGCAGGAGCAACTCCTGCAATGATTGTTCTGTCTACGCCCGACAGTCGAGATTATAGCACAACCTGCGCCAGAAATCAATAGAAAATCTGTATGGCGGTTTCAACGAGGGCCAGGAGCGGGCCTGGGAAGATGCCGATGGCAAGCACCCCCACCACTGTCATCACCATCGCTACTGCCAGGGCGGGTGAGACTGTCAACCGGGTCTCAATCTGCGGCCGGGCCATGTACGTGGTGCGGATGATCTTCCAGTAGTAGGACAGCGAGATGATGCTGTTGAGCACGCCGACGACGGCCAGCCACAACAGCCCCTTTTCGAGCGCGGCGGCAAACAGGTTCAGTTTGCCGATGAAACCGGCCGTGGGCGGGATGCCCACCAGTGAGAGCAGGCAGACGATCAGCACCCAGGTCATGGCCGATGACCGTTCATTCAGGCCCGCGTAATCGTCAATCGTGTCGGAGCCGGTCTGGTTAGAAAAAGCGATCACGGCGGCGAAAGCTCCCAGATTGGTCAGCACGTAGGCGGCCAGATAGAACAGCGCGGCTGCTATCCCTCGAGGCGAGGCAGCCACTATGCCGATGAGGACGTAGCCAGCCTGGGAGATGCTGGAGTAGGCCAGCAGTCGCTTGACGTTGTGCTGCCACAGTGCTACCAGGTTGCCGACCGTCATCGTGAGCGCGGCCAGCGCCATCAGCAGCGTTTGCCAGTCTAAGGCCAGGTACTCCAGGTCCAGCGGCAACGCGATCAGCATCACCCGCACAATGAGCGCGAAACCGGCGATTTTTGGACCCACCGAGAGTAACGCGGTGACGGGTGTCGGTGCACCTTCGTAGGCATCGGGAGCCCATTGGTGGAAGGGCACGGCCCCAATCTTGAAAGCAAAGCCTGCCATGACGAAAATCAACGCGGGGAGGACCATCAACCGCAACGTGCTCTCGGCGCCCCTCAGCGCGGCCGCGATGCCGCGCAGGTCTGTGGAACCGGTCAGGCCGTAGAGCCACGACATGCCATAGAGCATCACTGCCGACAGCGCCACGCCATACAGGAAGTACTTGATCGCCGCTTCACTCGAGCGCCGGTCGTCGCGCAGGTAGCCCGTGAGAAGATACGAGGTGATGCTGAGGAAGTCGAAGGCCAGGAAGATCATAATCAGGTTGGTCGCTCCCCCCAGCAAGGTTATTGCCAGTGTAGAGAAGAGCAGCAGGGCGTAGAACTCACCCTGGTATTGGCTGCGGGTTCGCATGTAGACGTCGGAGACGAGAACCACGATCCCCATCGCCACGAGTGCGATTGCCTTGATCACAAGTGCGAAGGGATCGCAGGAGAGCACAAAGAGCACGCGTGTGTTGCAGCCCCACAGCGTGAGTGTGGCAATCAGCGCGCCGGCCAACCCTGCCAGCGCGACGTAAGGCAGCCAGCGCTTCTCTTCCTGGTGTGGGCGGATACTATCCAGCCCCAGGATCAACAGGCCCGCCAGGAGGAGCAGCAGTTCTGGCGAGAGCAGCCACAGTGTCTGCTGGAGCGTGAGTGTCGGCCCAAGATCCAACGTCTATTCTCCCTCTAGCAGGGCTCGGTAGTCCACATTGTTTTCACAGTCTGCGCAGCAGTGTCGTTATTGCGGCGTTGAATGTATCCAACAGTGGGGTGGGATAGAAGCCGATGATGACCATCAGCAGCACCAGTGGCCACATAGTGACCTTTTCCCACCACTCCATGTCTGGCAGCATTCCCCATTCCTCTTTATTGAGCGTGCCCAAGAACACGTACTGTATGACCTTCCACAGGATATAGGCCGCCGTGAAGACCACTCCCAATATGCCGATGAAAGCCGCGATGGGGAGGAAGCGTACCGCGCCCCGGTAGACGAAGAATTCACCCCAGAAGCCGGCCAGCCCCGGCAGTCCCAATGAGGCGAGGCCTGTCACCAGCGTAATCCCGTAGTAGTAGGGGAGCTGACCGGCCAATCCACCGAACTGTCTCAAATCCCGCGTGTGGGCCCGCTCGTAGATGATGCCGACCAGGAAAAACATCCCGCCGGTGATGATGCCGTGGGTGAACATTTGCATCGCCGCACCGTTGAGCCCCGAGGCGGCCGCGTTGAAGGCTGTGGGGTCGCCCAAGTCCTTGATACCCGCCACGGCCGCACATGCTCCCAGCGTGACGTAACCCATGTGCGCGACCGAGGAATAGGCGACCAGCCGCTTGAAATCCCATTGGGCCATGCAAACCAGTGCGCCGTAGACGATGCTGACGACCGCCAGGATGGGGATCACCGGCACGTCCACGACGAAGTAATGGAACACTTCAGGGAAGAGCGGCAACGTGATGCGAAGCAATCCATAGCCACCCAGTTTCAGCAGAATGCCTGCCAGCATGACGCTGCCGGCGGTGGGTGCTTCGGTGTGGGCGTCCGGGAGCCAGGTGTGGAGGGGGAAGGAAGGCACTTTGATGGCGAAGGCGACGAAGAAGGCCCAGAACGCCACGCTGGCCCAGGTGAAGTTACCGGCAAAGGGCCGGGCTGCGGCCGCCTCCAGAATCCCGAAGGTGCCGGTCTGGAAATAGACGCCGACGATCGCCAGCAACGAGGCCACGCTGCCCACCAGTGTGTAGAGGAAGAATTTGATGGCTGCGTACTCCCGCCGCGTACCGCCCCATACGCCGATGATCAGGAACATCGGCACGAGTACCAACTCCCAGAAGACGTAGAATAGCACCAGGTCGAGGGCCAGGAAGACGCCAAACAGGCCCATCTCCAGCACCAGAAACAGGATGGTGTATTCCTTGACGCGCATCTCGATCGTGCGGGCCGAGTAGAACAGCGAAAGCGTCGTCAGCAGGGCGGTCAGGAAGAGCAGTGGGGCGCTGAGGCCATCCACGCCAAGATGGTACCAGACGTTGAACGCCGGGATCCAGGGATACCGCTCGGAGTATTGCATAAGGCCGGCCCCCATTTGTGCCACGCTGACCCAGGTAGCGGTCGTCAGGATGAGTGTCAGGAAGGCGAACGCAGTCCCGATCCGCCGGATGGTCTTCACGTCCTCCTGAGGGATGACTAGAATTAGCAGTGCACCCACCAGGGGGGCAAAGAGGGTAACGCTCAGGATAGGAAAGTTCATCACATATTCTCCTCAAAAGACGAGATTCCTCGCTGCGCTCGGAATGACGGCGTGCTGCGCTCGGAATGACGGCGTGCTGCGCTCGGAATGACGGGTGCGTTGTCAGATTCGCAGGAATAAGATCATAAAGAACGTCACGATCAGTGCCAGCACCATCAACGACGCCAACAGCAGGTAATTCTGCACCCGGCCAGTCTGGATCGGGCGGATGAACCGCCCGCCAGCCAGAACTGCGTCGCCGACGCCATCTACTGCGCTGTCTATCACCTTGACGTCAACGACGGCGGTCAAGCTCGAGAATGCTCGCGTACCCAGTCCGGCCAGGTCCACCAGGCGGTCTATGACGCGCACGTCGAAGAACCCACTGACTGCGGAGAGGCCCCTTCCGGCGCGTCCCGCCAGGTTGACCAGGGTATCCACGACGTGGACGTCGAGCCAGTCGCTCGCGCGGGATACGGCCTGGCTCGCGCGCCCGGCCAGGTTCACCAGTCCATCTACCGCAATGCGATCAAACTCGTGGAAAAGGTTGGCCACCAGGATAGAGCCGCGCACGAAGGTGGCCTGATAGATTCTGTCGCAGTAGAAGCGGTCGCGCATCGCGTTGTAGAGCCAGCCCAGCCACACCCGGCGAAATGCTCTCTCCACGCGGTCCACCTCACCGGCCTGCACTGGCTTCCAGCCGTAAACCAGCCAACCCAGTGCCAGTCCACCCAGCGCGAAGGCCAATCCTAGCGCTAGAGGTTGCCATACGAAACCGGGCGTTGCCCCTGTCGTGGGTTGCACGACGTGGGTTGTCTCGATCGTCCGCCCGACAAAGTGACCGAACCAGTTGGGGATGCGCCCCCCGAGGCCGGGGAAATGCTCTGGGATACCGGCCCAGCCCAGGCCCACGGCGAAGACGGCCAGGACGATCAATGGCACAGTCATCGAAGGCGCGCTCTCAGGTGCGCGTTCGGCGGCGCTTGTGCGTGGTTGGCCGAGGAAGGTCAGGCAGATCTGCCGCGCGGTGTAGAAAGCGGTCAGGCCGGCGGCCACGGCCAGTACCCAGAAGATGGCGGGGGACGACGCGTAGGCTTGTGCCAGGATCTCGTCCTTCGACCAGAAGCCAGCGGTGAGCGGGAAGCCGGCCAGTGCCAGCCCGCCGACGAGGAACGTCCAGAAGGTGCGCTGCATGCGCCGGGCCAGCCCGCCCATGCAAGCCATGTCGTTGGGGTTGAATATAGCAGGCTGGGAAGGTTGCTCCACGTCAGCAGGCTGGAAAGCCTGCTCCACGTGGTGGCCGTGTTCCAGCCCGTGGATCACTGAACCGGAGCCGAGGAACAGGAGCGCCTTGAAGAAGGCGTGGGTGATCAGGTGGAACACGCCAGCTACGTAGGCCCCGATGCCCAGCGCGGCGACCATGTAGCCCAATTGGCTGATGGTGGAGAAGGCCAGCACCCGCTTGATGTCGTTCTGCGCGATGGCAATGATCGAGGCAAAGATGGCGGTGAAGGCGCCGATGGATGCCACAATCGTCATCTGGATGCCGCCTTCGACCGCCGCGAAGAGTGGGAAGGAGCGCACGACCAGGAAAACGCCGGCCGAAACCATGGTTGCGGCGTGGATGAGGGCCGAGACTGGGGTAGGGCCTTCCATGGCGTCGGGCAGCCAGACGTGGAGCGGGAACTGGGCGCTCTTGCCGACCGTTCCGCCGAAAAACAGCAGTGCGATCACCGCTGCTACGGGGAACTGTGTGCCCAGAAAGCCGGTGTGGGCCAGGTGCTCCAGGGTCTGGGGACTGAAAACGTCCCGATAGGCGAGTGAGCCGGCCTGCGCGTAGAGCAGTGCCAGTCCCAACATAAAGAACAGGTCGCCTACTTTGGTCACCAGGAATGCCTTGAGTCCGGCAGAGATGGCGGACTTTTTCTCGTACCAGAAGCCGATCAACAGGTAGGAGCAAGTGCCCATGATCTCCCAGAAGATAAAGAAAGCCAGCAGGTTGTTGAAGACGGCCATGCCGAGCATACCGGTGGCGAAGAGGGAGACGTAGGCGAAGAAGCGGCTGTAGCGCGGGTCGCCCTGCATGTACCCCACACTGTAGATGAAGATCATCAGGCAGACCAACGGCACCATAAAAAGCATCACGGCCGTGGCCGGGTCAACGTACACGCCGAGTGAGAAACTCTCGAGGCCCACAGGCAACCAGGGAATGAGCGCGGATTCGAAAGCATGCTGCCCCCCACCTGCCGGGAGCAGTGCCGCTGCCCAGAACACGACCTGCGATAACACGGTACTGACGGCAATACCGCCGATGGCCAACTGGTGGCTTAGCCGGCGGTTCCGATAGGTGAACAGCAGGATGGTGACGAACGCAAGAAATGGGAAGAGCGGGATCAGCCAGGCCAGGTTGAACGTAATGTCGAAGATGGACATGGTGCCTCGTATGCTCAGCCCTTGAGTAGATCAATGTCCTCCAGGACGACCGTATCCTGGGTGCGCCGTATTGCAAAGATGAGCGCCAGGCCCACTGCTACCTCGGCCACGGAGACGGCGTAGACAAACAGCGCGAATATCTGCCCGGTCACCGCTGTCGGCTCGCGGTAGCGCCAGAAGGCAACCAGGTTGATGTTGACGGCGTTGAGCATCAGTTCGACGCCCATCAGGATAGCAATGGCATTGCGCCGCGAAAGGACACCGTACAGCCCCGTGCAGAACAACGCCGCAGCCAAAACGAGAACCCACTCCAAAGGCACCATGATCATCGCTCCCTTGCGATTGTCACCGCGCCGATGAATGTGATCAACAGGAGCACCGCAGTGACCTCGAAAGGCAACACGAACCCCTGTGGGTCCACCAGCGCTTTCCCGAGGTTGGCCATGCTGTCTGCGCTCACTGGCCCGGGTGTTACCTTCCAGTCATGATTCAGTGCCATCCATCCCAGCACGCCGCACAGTGCCACGGCCACCAGCAAGGCTGAGCCCCACTGGCGATTGGCTCCCGGGGCGGCGGGGTTCATCACCTCCCGCGTCAGCATGATGGCAAAGACGATCAGGATGGCGATGCCGCCGACGTAGATGAACAGTTGCATGGCGGCCAGGAAAGGAGCTTCCAATAGCACGTACAGCCCCGCCACGCCGAAGAACGAGAGGATCAGGAACAGTGCAGCGTGGAACACGTTGCGCCGGGTCACGACCATCAGCGCGGCTCCCAACGTGATTGCACCGACCAGGATGAACAGGATTTGTTGGAGAGTCATCTTTTACTGTGTAGCCAGGCGTGACGCTTCACGCTGCCGTGCCTGCCGTCCCGCGATTGCCAATATTCCCAGCACTATCAGCGTCAGCACGACGTTAGCCCCCAGGGATATCCCCGCCTGCGTCAACGGACCGGCGCTGGCAGGCACTGTCTTGCCCGCCAGCGCTACCGCGCAGACGTTCACCAGCGCCAGCGGCGTGAGGAACTTCCAGTTAAATGCCAGCACCTGGTCAATCCGCAGCCGGGGCAGCGTGTACTGGAAGAACTGAATGATCAGCACGGATAACAGGATCTTGGCCGTGAGCCACAGCGTGCTCAAAACGGGGACCTGGTCCACCCACGGCCCCCGCCAGCCGCCCAGGAACAGCGTAGAGAAGATGGCGGCTGCCGCCAACTGGTTCATGAATTGGGCCACGTAGAACATGCCGAACTTTATCCCGCTGTACTCGACGAAATACCCGGCCACGATCTCTGAATCGGCCTCCACCAGGTCGAAGGGCCGCCGTCCCAGTTCCGACAGAGTAGCGGCCAGGAACAGGAATGCTGTCAGAGGCAGTGCAAGCAGGAACGCTACGTCCTGCGCCGCGACAATGTCCTGCATCGAGAGCGAACCAGCCAGCATCACCACTACCAGCACAGAGAGCGCCTTGGGGATCTCGTAACTGATCAGCGTAGCGATACTACGGAAGGCTGCCAGCAGTGCGTACTTGTTGTTGGAGCCCCAGCCGGCCATCACGACCGTCACGATGCTTCCCGAACCGAGGGAGAGGAGGTAGAAAATCCCGATGTTGAGGTCAATGCCGATCAGTCCCTTGCCGAGGGGGAGCACTGCCCAGATCATTACGGCAATGGCAAGCGTCAGCATAGGCGCGACGTTAAAGACCCACCGGTCGGCGCCGGCAGGGATCACGTCCTCTTTGGTGAACATCTTGATGGCGTCGGCGAAGACCTGGAAGATGCCCCACGGGCCGCCATAGGCGCCGGAGTTGTTGGGGCCGAGCCGGCTTCCGATGCGGGCGACGATCTTACGCTCGTACCAGATGAAGAAGAAGATGGTCACCAGCGGGACCAGGGCCAGCGCAAGCGCACCAGCGGCCCGTGTGATCGCAAGTACCCAAGTTTCGGGCAGGCTGGTAGATGCCAGCAGCCCCTGGAACCAGAGCCCTACGTTGACGATCAGATTCTTGAGGAATTCCATCCGGCCAGGTATCCAATACAGACTTCGGAAGTCTTCCGAGACTTCCAAAGTCTCTGTCTTACATCCACTCGAGTGCGCCCTTGCGCCAGACGTAGACTAAGCCGCCGAGCAGGATCAGGATGAAGGCAATCGCCTCGACCGTGGCGTAGAGCCCCAGTGCATTGTAGGCCAACGCCCACGGAAGCAGAAACGCGGCCACGACGTCGAACACGATGAAGGCCAGGGCAAAGTTATAGTACTGGGCCTTGAATTGGACCCAGGTCTTGCCGTGGGTCGGCATGCCGCATTCGTAAACTTGTGCTTTGCGGGGACTGGGTTTCCTGGGGCGCACCAGGTAGCCCAGGACTGGTGGAGCGATGCCGAAGACAAGCGCGACGATCAGAAAGACGCCGATGAACGTGAATTGATCCAGCAACGCAACCCTCCCAAGAGTGATCGTGAGCGCAAACGGCGGTCATTATAGCACGATTGGGGTCAAAGTGCCAACCATCAGTAGTGGGTGGAAATACGTCTGACGACGAGGACAGGACAGGGCGCGCTTTCGACCACCCGCTCGGCCACGCTGCCGATGTGGACACGGTGCGCCCCGTGGCGGCCTACCCGGCCGATGACGATCAGGTCCACCCCCAGCTCGCGTGCCAGTTCGGCGATTTCTTGATGGGGAATGCCCCGTCGGATCACCTGGTCAGTCTGTAGTCCTCTGTTGCGGGCCAAACGAGAAAGATAATCCAGGTAGTGCTGTCCCTTGTTCTCCAATTCCTGGCATATCATCTCTGTGGTCCTTGACGTGGCTCCGGCGATTTCCTCTGCGATGATGCTGTCTACCACGGACATGAACGTGATCTGCACCCGGAGCGTGGCAGCAATTTGGATCGCCAGTTGGCCGGCATTCATTGAGGGTTCTGATCCGTCAATGGGGACCAGGATGTGCGTGAAAGGGCTGCGTTCTTCCATCAGTAGCCTCCAGGGAGATTCTTCGCTGCGCTCAGAATGACGTGGCTGCGCTCAGAATGACGTGGGTTTGTTAACCGAATTCGTGTGACGTCGGTTTGCCACCGCCGATGTCACGGTAGATAGGCGACTTGCCACCGGAGATGTCACGGTAGGGCTGCTCATACTCGCGTCTTGGAGGGCCTACCATCGGGCGTTCGAACCTTGATTTGATACGTTTGAGCCGGAAGGTGGCCTCCCGTTCCCGCTCCTCGAGTGCGCTTTCGATGAAGGCGATGGTCTCCTCATACTGAGGGATGAAGATGTACTGCAGCGCGTTGACGCGCCGCTGGGTCTTTTGCAGTTCTCGCGCCAGCCGCCAGACGGTCGTCATCGTCTCGGAGAGCTCGGGGATCTCGGCCAGGACGCTGCGGAAGCGAGCTGCTGCTTCGTCCAATGCGACGGTGGTATCGCCGAGGCTATAGGACACCTCGGGTGGCGCGCCGTGAGCCTGCACAGCAGGGATCACCACGCTCATCACGCTATGCGGTCTGATCTCGACCTCGACGGTCTTGTTCACAGACAACGCTGCCCACTCCAGGCGCTCTCTGCCCGTCGAAAGCCGCGCTTTCTCCAGTGCACGGTAAGCTTCTTCAAGCAATCCCCATACCCGCGACTGAAGTGTCGTTGCCTCGTGGGCCACGTGCATCAGTTCGGTCGTCAGCACCTGGCGCTTTTTGTCCAGAATGTCGTGACCCTCACGCGCCAGCTCCAGAGCCTCACGCATGCGGAGCAGGTTGCTGCGCGTCGGGGCGATGCGGACTTGTGGCATTTATCCCTTTCCGTAGTATTGTTCGATTTCGGCGTCGCGGACGCGGGTGAGTTCCTCGCGGGGCAAGACCGAAAGCGCCCGCCAGCCGGCATTCAACGTCTGTTCGATGGCGCGGTTTTCTGCTGTGCCTTGCCCGACGAACTCGCGCTCAAAGGCGTGGCCAAACTGCAGGTACTGCTGGTCAACTGTCGTCAACTCCTCCTCGCCGATGACTGAAGCCAGTGCACGCACGTCCTGCACGTGGGCATAGACGGCGTACAATTGCGCCGACAGGTGCGCATGATCGGCCCGTGTGTGTCCTTCCCCGATGCCGTCCTTCATCAACCGGGAGAGGGAGGGCAGGACGGCGATAGGGGGATAGATGGAGCGCTGGAATAGCTCCCGGCTGAGCACGATCTGGCCTTCCGTGATGTACCCTGTCAGGTCAGGCACCGGATGGGTAATGTCGTCGTTGGGCATCGTCAGGATGGGCAATTGGGTGATCGATCCGGAGCTACCCTTGATGCGCCCCGTGCGCTCGTAGATCGAAGCCAGATCGCTGTAGAGGTAGCCTGGGTAGCCCTTGCGGCTGGGCACCTCGCCACGGATGTTCGAAATCTGGCGCAGCGCCTCGCAGTAGTTGGTCATGTCGGTGAGGACGACCAGCACGTGTAAGTCTCGCTCGAATGCCAAAAACTCGGCCAGCGTCAGCGCAGCACGCGGCGTCACAAGGCGCTCGATAGGTGGGTCGTCGGCCAGGTTGAGGAACATTGCCACGCGGGTCAGTGCGCCACTGGCGGCGAAGGACTGGCGGAAGAACTCGGCTACGTCGTGCTTGACGCCCATCGCGGCGAATACGATGGCGAAACGTCCCTCTCCATTCCCTTGTACGGGGGAAGTATTCTCTACTTCTGTCTCTTTTTCTATGGAAGTGAGGGTGGCCTGGCGCACGACTTGTGCTGCCAGCAGGTCGTGAGGCAGGCCGCTGCCGGAGAAAATAGGCAGCTTCTGGCCAAGCACCAGTGTGTTCATCCCGTCCAATGCCGAGATACCCGTCTGGATGGTATCGCGGGGATACACGCGGGCGGTGGGATTGATCGGCTGGCCGTTGACGTCGGCCCACTGCTCGGCCAGCGGCTCCGGCCCGCCGTCAATCGGCGCGCCCAGGCCGTCGAAAACGCGGCCCAACATCTCCGTGGATACCGGCATGCGCATCGGCTGGCCGAGGAAACGGACGTGCGTGTCCTCAATGGAAAGGCCGGTCGTGCCGGCAAAGACCTCGACGACGGCGATTTCTTCGCTGACCTCCAATACCCGTCCCCGGCGGCGCCGTCCCTGTGAGTCTATGATCTCGGCGACTTCGTCGTAACTGACGCCGCGGACCCCCTCGACGACGACGATGGGACCTTCAATGCGGGCTACGCCCGCAACTTCCTGTCCTCCGTACTGTGTCATTTCCATCACGCGTAGTCACTTTCCAACTGGTCCATTTGCGCGTCCAACGTCTTCCAGATCTTGTCAATCTGTCGCAACTGCTCGTTGGGCACGCTGGTCTTCATCCGCACGAGCGCGTTCACAATGGGAAGATCGTGGATCACGACGATGGGGCAGCCTTTGGCGATGACGCGCGCAGCACGGCCATGAAAGTGGAGGATGACCTGGAGCATGCGCACTTGCTTCTCGACGGTCGAGTACGTGTCTACTTCGTCGAGCGCGTTTTGCTGCAGGAAGCCCTCGCGCAGCAGGCCGGCCGTCTCAAGAATCAGGCGCTGGTCGTCGGGCAGTGCGTCGGGACCGACCAGTTTGACAACCTGTTGTAGCCGGCTCTCGCGCTGCAGGATCTCTAGAGCGCGCCCGCGCAGCGCGTGCCAATCTTCGTAGCCTTGCTCTCGCCACCAGGCCACCAGGTCGTCCGCGTATTCGCTGTAACTGTCGAGCCAGTTGATCGCCGGGAAGTGGCGCGCTGACGCCAGTGCCTTATCTAGCGCCCAGAAGCAGCGGATAAAACGGCTGGTATGCTGCGTGACCGGCTCGGAGAAATCGCCGCCGGGGGGGCTCACCGCGCCGATGACGCTGACCGACCCTTGAGTGCCATTGAGTGTGCTCACGTGCCCGGCTCGTTCGTAGAACTCTGCCAGTCGAGCGGCCAGGTAGGCCGGGTAGCCTTCCTCGGCGGGCATTTCCTCCAGGCGGCCGGAAATCTCGCGCAGTGCCTCAGCCCAGCGCGAGGTGGAATCGGCCATCAGTGCCACGTGGTAACCCATGTCGCGGTAGTATTCAGCCAGCGTGATGCCGGTATAGATACTGGCTTCGCGGGCGGCGACCGGCATGTTGGAGGTATTGGCGATGAGGATCGTGCGCTCCATCAGCGGGTGGCCGCTGCGCGGGTCGGTGAGATGCGGGAATTCTTGCAGTACTTCGGTCATCTCGTTGCCCCTTTCTCCACATCCCACGTAGACGATCACGTCGGCGTCACTCCACTTGGCGATTTGCTGCTGGGCTATGGTTTTGCCCGCTCCAAACCCCCCCGGAATCGCCGCTGTGCCTCCCTTTGCCAGCGGGAAGAGACTGTCCAGCACGCGTTGTCCTGTGACCAACAACTCCGTGGGCGGGAGGCGGCGCTGATAGGGGCGCGGGCGGCGCACAGGCCAACTCTGGAGCATCGTGATTACTTGCTCTCTATTCACCCCCCTCTGTCCCCCCTCCAGGGGGGAGGTGTCTCCTCGCTGTCCCCCCTCCAGGGGGGAAGGCAGGGGGGTCAAACGGGCGATAGGCTCCTCAATGGTATACTCCCCCGGCGGTGCCACCCAGGTCAGTCTGCCCGAAGTCTCGGGCGGCACCATGATGCGATGTTCGATCAGCACAGTCTCCGGCACGACCCCCAGGAGGGTGCCCCCCTGGACTGTGCTCCCAATCTCGGCGCGGGGCGTGAAGGCCCATTTCTGTTTGCGGTACAGCGGAGTGGTCTTGATACCCCGCCCAATGAAAGCGCCCGTGCGCCGCTCGAGCACAGGCAGCGGGCGCTGGATGCCGTCAAAGATACTCTGCAACAGGCCCGGTCCCAATTCCACCGAAAGTGACGTGCCGGTGCCATAGACAGGTGCACCCGGGTGCAGCCCCGACGTTTCCTCGTACACCTGGACCGTGAGCACGTCCCGCTCCAGGCCGATGATTTCGCCCACCAGGTGCTCGTCACCGACCTCGACCACTTCGAGCATGCCGACCTGCTGCGAGCCGCGAGCGCGCACCACCGGGCCGTTCACCCAGATCACCTGCCCTATCTGGACGCTCATGGTGTCTCCCCCATCAGCATGTGATAGACGGGCGTGCGCAGGGCCTCCCGCATACGGATCAGGCGGGTTTCGAGCGTGTTGTCATACCGCCGGTGACCATCGAGCGTCTCCACCACGACACCAGTGGATTGGGCAAGGGGCCCGCCGGCTTCCAGGCGCACGCCAAGTTCCTTCCCCAGATCGGCCAGCGCTTTATCGCTGAGCACCTTCCGCGTCTCTGTGTCAGCCAACACCCGCACCTCGTCGGCGCCCAGGCGTTCTACGGCTTCGCGCACCAGCCGACGTGCAATCTGCCCGTAGTCCGGCCGCTGCGACACGGATGCCAGTTGGCTACGTGCATCGGCGAAGGCGCGTTCCAGCAACTGCTCGCGGCGCTTCAGTTTCAGCGTCTGAGCCTCCAGTTGTGCCGCAGCTACTGTGTGCTCGTGCAGGGCCCTGGCCTCGTCTTGCGTGCGCTGCAGGATGGCAGCGCGCTCGGCATCCACCTGTGCCTGCGCCTGTTGATGGACGCTCTTGACCTGCGCCTGAGCGTCAGCCAAGATCTGCCTGGCCTCCTCTTCAGCCTCCTCCATGATGGCGCTCTCGAGTGCCTGGATGTTGTTCTGCTTTGGACTCATACTCTCACTCCGATCGTGCGGCGGATCACTTCGCTGAGCGATGGCCGGCCGGGGCGTGGCCCCTCCGGCCCTGGGATCTCCACTACCAGAGGAATGGTGCTGCGCACCATGAGCGTGTCCACCCGCTGGCGGGCCAGGTTCGCCACGCCCTCGGTCACCAACACGATGCCAATCTCCTTGTCGGCCAGTGCTTCATCGAGGGCATGGTTCAGTTCTTCCATCGTCGTCACGATCTGGCCATGCACGCCAGCGAGGGCGAAGCCCCATACAGCATCCTGACTGCCGATGACCAGGAGTTTCATCTCAGCGACTGATGATCATGAACGCGATGATCAGCCCATAGATGGCGACACCTTCGGCCAGGCCGACGAAGATGAGCGCACGGCCGAACACCTCCGGCTTTTCGGCGATGGCCCCGACAGCGGCTGATCCAGTGGTGCTCACGGCGTACGCGGCGCTGATAGAGCCCACACTGACCGCAAGTGCGGCAGCGAACGGGGCATACGGATCACTGGCTGTCCCCTGAGCCAGGCCTGCCGCCTGGACGATGTGGGGCGCGAAGAGCCAGACCAGTCCCAGGCCGGCCACCATCAGCGCCAGCGCCGCGTTGAAGCTGCCCAGGCTGAGTATCAACCTGCGGGTCGTCTGGGCCGGCGTCTGCCGTCGCCGCTTGAGCGCGAACACGAGGGCCGGAGCCAGCGGTATCAGCCCAGCCAGTAGAGCGATTATCAAGATCATTGTTCTCCCTCCTGTACATTTCAGAGCGGTGTTATTCTTCCCCTCTTGGGATGAGTGTCAGCGGGCGGTGACGCACGCCGTTGCCGGAGAAGAACTTGCTGAAGAATTCATAGTATTCCAGACGCAACGTCTGGATGCCCACGATCATCCCCTCGAAGCCGATGACGAACAAATTGCCCAACGCTACCACGATCCAATACCCCACGCCGTGCGCCGGACTGATGATGTCGGCCATGATGAAGACGACCAGACTCAGAGCGCCGTGCGCCACGGCGAAAGCGCCCATGCGGACGTAGGATAATGTGTTGCTCAACAGGCCGATGACCGTTTCGAACAGTTCAAACAGCGCCTGCATCAGGTAGGTGCCGAAACTGCCCTCGAAGAGTGGCCGGCGCCCCTCGACCAGGTTCCCCAACAACTCGGCAAACGTCACCGCCAGCCCGGATACAGCAGCCAATGCGACGAGCAGAATAGGGCTGATGGGGAGGTGGCCCACGAAAGCGCTTGCCGCCAGTCCGATCAGTGACCAATAGAATACCATCCCAGCCAGGCCGTTGTGGTCGAAGAGCAGATGTCCCCATCGGCGTGCCAACACTGCGTTGACGATGTTGTAGATCATGCCGAGACTCAACAGTCCCACACCGATGCCGATGGTGGTCAGTAAGATGCCCATGATGTCCCTCAGCGGCTGGATCCACAACGGCCTGAGCACTTCTTCGAAGCCAAAGACACTGCCGTAGAGAAAACCAAAGACCAGCGCTGTCGAGCCACAGGCGATGAGGACCGGCCCCAGGCTGGCCAGCCCGCGCAACGCGCGTACCCTGCGGCTGGCCAGGCCCAGGCCCAGCAGAACCAGCAGCAACCCGTGTCCTACGTCGCCGAACATGATGCCAAACACGAGAGGGAAGGTCAAGGCCAGTATGGGCGTGGGATCCAACTCGCCGTAACTGGGATGGCCGTAGTTGGTCACCAGGCCCTGGAAGGCTTTCAGGAAAGGGGGATTCTCGAGCGCCACCGGGATGGAGCTATCTTCCTTCCGCCGGGGTGTACTGACTTCAATCGTCACCTGATCCGAAACCTGCTTGACCTTCTGTTTCAGCGCGGGCAACTGGGATACAGGTACCCAGCCGGCAACCAGGTAGGTGTAGCGCAGCCTGCCGTAGCGGGCAATGGTCTCGACCAACGTGCGACTGGCGCGCATCCGCCACAGAAGGTGGCACAGGTGGCGTATGCGCGCTTCGCGCAGGTGCTCAATCGTGGCCTGATATTCGGCAATGTGTTGGCGCGCACGCTCGATGCCGGCCTGCAGCGCAGCGATGGCCTCGGCCGGGGTGCCACGGTACGTCTCTGGCGGCCTGATGGGGTTGAGGTAAGCGCTGCGGGCAGCCCGGTCCAGGATCTCAGCATCGCGCTGCATGCCAAAGAGCACGACTGTCGCCAGGTGATCCTCGCGCCGCAACGTGACCAGCACGAAAGGCACGTGCTCCAGACTGCTCTGGAGCCGCTCAACGTTGGCAGCAGGCATGGTACCCAGCATCACAAACATGTAGCGCATGCTGCGCATGGTGCCCAGGTTCATTTCCAGGTCGGCAAGCGGTTCCAACTGGCTGAGATAACGCCGCAACTGGGTCAGTCTGCGCTGTTCCTCCTCCAGTTCCTGGACGGGAGCCTGGGCCTCCTGTTCCAGGCGCTCCACATCCATCTGGGCGACGTCAGGCCAGATGAGGTGGGGTGTTTCTGAGGGAGGAGGGCCTTCGTCTACACCAAGCGCCTCCATCACGGTCAGGATGCGCCGTTCGAGGTCTGCGAAGGTGGTCGCTCGATCTTGCCACTCGCTGGCACGACGGGATGCGTTTTCAGTGCCCACGTGCTCGTCTGTCGCCACATGAAAGACGCGCGAGGCAGCCAGCGCTTCGGTTACTGGCACAACGTCGTGTTCTGGCACGACCAGTTCGACCTTACTCATCGCTTGTGATCGGAACATACTTACCTCACTCAGCCCGGCTGAGTTACGGCTGGGTCTCCAGCATGGACGTGAGTGTCTCCAGCGGAAGGTGGGAGTCCTTGGCTTCGACCAACACCGTCAGATCCTTGATCTCGTGTTCGCACAAAAGCAGATAGGCTACCGGAATGCCAATGTGGAACGGGTAACCCATAAAAGCCGCCCGGCACGTTTTGACGACGTGGCGCTGGAGGTACAGTTCGAGCGCGGCCAGTCCCGCGCTGGGCTGCTCTGAGAGCTGCTCCAGCCCATCAGCACCCGGGTAGATACGCTTCACCACCTGTGCAATGTCCGCACCGCCTGCGATGGCGCGAATGTCTTCGTCGCGTACCTGATACCCGAAGGGAAGCGTGTAGTTGATGATTTCCTGTTCTGAGAGGTGGTGGTAGACGCGATAGCGGATGGCCCACAGCAGATTGTCCACGTCAAGCACGGTGCCCACGATACGCAGTGCCTGTTCGTGGTCTAAACCCGTGAGTTGATGGATGCTCTGCCATAGTCCACGGCGGTAGTCCAGGTCCAGCGCTACCTCCAGCGGAAACAGGCTCTTCTCAGCCTGATAACGTTCCAGTGCATGGACGAGCGTGTTATAGTAGGGAGTATGGCCAATGAGTTCGATTGCGCGTGCCATGTGGCCGCTCCGGATCATTTTCTCCATGTCGTTCGTCGTGAGTATAGTGTATTTGGCCATCGGAGCGAGCAGGTGGCGTACCTGGTCCCAAGATGCACCGGTCTCGATCCCGCGCAGCGTCGCCTTGAGGTTGTCTACCTCGTAGAGCCGCCAGAACTGGATCAGCAACTGGCAGCCCGGCTCCGGCGTCAGGTGGATGATTTTCTGGTAGGTGCCGGCCAGGTGGCGCTTGATCTGGTAGACGGCGCGGCGGGGGTTCAGTGCCTGGCGCTCGATCTGAAGGCAGGGACCATAGACTGTCTTGGACAACACGTTCAGCACGGCATCGAAATCCTGCGCCTGCATGAGCGCATTCCACGTCTCCGGCGTCAGCATCGTCGAGTAGCGCGCGCGCACCGTCGCGTGGATCAGCGAATAGGCACTGACACTTTTTACGGACATATATTACTCGCGTCCCGCAACCTGGTCAAGCACAAATTGAATGGCGCGCTCGAAGTGGGGCGTGGCCGTGGTCTCCATACGCTCGGCCTCGGCCTCGGCCTGTGCGATGATGTGCGCCCGCTCGGCCTGTGTTGCCTCCCGGCCCGTGGCGGCAATCTGGTCGGCCTGTTGGTGGGCCTGTGCCAGTGTCTGCTCGCGCAAGGCGGAGGTTGCTTCCTGCGCCTCCTCGACCATGCGCGCAGCCCGACGTTGGGCATCGTCGTGAACTTTTACGGCCTCTTCTTCGATGGCCAGTATGCGGGCGATAGTCTCCTGGCTCAATTTTTTCTCCAACGGAAAGAGTGCTGCCGTACCCCCTGACCGGCGGTGTTCGGCAGCAGACAGATTGTAACATTCAGATTGGGCATTGTCAAGATTCAGAAAACTGTTGACGTTGGAGAAAAGACATGGTAAAATGTCCTTGAGTGGTCTACCGGGACCACTTCTTTAGCTTGTGGGGTTTCTTGCCGTGGGAAGGGTAGAGACCGAGGATCACTGTGCCAAACGTTCAGGGAGAGACGCGCGGATGAGTGAAAATCAACAGACGCACACAACTGCCGAGAAGGTTGAGTTACGGCGGGATGTGACTATCTGGGGCTCCTACACCTGGGGGTATGCCGATGTAGGAGCCGACATATATGTGGCATTGGGACTGGTTATCGGCGCGGCCCAAGGCGGGGCGCCACTGGCCTTCGCCGTGGCTGGTCTGGTGTATATCATGATCGGCCTGGCCTTTACCGAGCTGGCCTCTTCCTA
>Ga0172362_10000481_pt1 | contig 32401 bp, 28 predicted proteins | sample LakKivs1_kivu2a2_FD_114534 | JGI IMG/M metagenome (GOLD analysis project Ga0172362, IMG submission 114534) | Sediment microbial communities from Lake Kivu, Rwanda - Sediment s1_kivu2a2 | ecosystem: Environmental > Aquatic > Freshwater > Lake > Sediment | place: Rwanda: Western Province, Lake... | reverse complement strand
GGAAAAGGGGGATTGTTTGCCGGTATGGAGCTAACATTTCCCGGCAGACAGAAAAAAATCATCAAAACAGACAGGTCGTGGAAATGGAAGGAATGCGGGTCGTTTATCCGCCTTGTCCCCAGAATCAGCGTTCAGCAGGCATTTGAAGAGCAGTTTGATGCAGGCAGGGAAATACAGAATTGGAACAAAATCAATTTTAACGACAACAGCTGGGGAAAAGCAGATTTCGTCAAATCGCCTCCATGGAAACTTGAGCCAAGGGAAGTCCGGTTTTTAACCGAGGAACCGGTTTTTCCTTCAAAGCTAATCCGCGGGGAAAAAATCAGGTCCTTCAGGTATTTAAGAACGATTTTTCTGACACCAAACCTGTTCCCTGGAAATTCAGGTGCCGAGTATTTTTTTCTGCACGGGTATCTCTATACTAATATTTATGCCGTCAAGCCGGAAATTATACAGCTAAAAGTTTTCTGGCCCGTAAAAAGGCTGAAGGTTAACGGGATTGAAACGAATGACATAAGCCGTCTACAACTCAAACAAGGCTGGAATCCGGTTCTTATGGACATATCAACTCCAGGACATGATGCTTATCTGTCTATGGCAATTGACTCAGACCAGGACCTGGAATTCAGCCCGTATAAAAAAACAGGCAGCATGGAATGGCTGACAATCGGTAATTTTGCGCTTGACCTGAAGAAAAACAGGCCCAGAACCATAAAATTTTCAGCGGAATGGGGAAAAACAGATCTCACGGCAATTTTTGATGAGAAGGTTTTCAAAAAGATATGGGAAAGGGAATTTGACACCGGGAAACTTCCAGGGAAATATGCAAAACCTGTCAGAGAAGAGGATTTGCTGAAAAATGATGTTTACCTGCGGACAGTGACAGATTATGCTGTTCCCGGGAAGGTGAAGGTTGAGAATGCCGGAGCAATATGTTCCGCCTCTTCAGATGAAACTATAATTCATCCATGCAGGGACGGAGATACAAGAATTCTGATTGATTTTGGCAGGGAGATTGTGGGTTATACTGAATTCGGAATTGATGCTGAAGCCGGCGTGGTCATTGATTTTAATTTTTTTGAAGCGATTGAAGACGGGAAAATACATTTCACACACCTCGTACAGCCCATGCACAATTCACTGAGATACATAACGTGCAAAGGCCGGCAGGAATACATAAGTTTTTGCAGGAGGGGTTTCAGGTATGTATTTATGACATTCAGAAACTTCAGAAAACCGGTTAAGATACGGAAAATCAGGTGTCTTTTAAATACTTATCCTGTGGAACACAAAGGACAGTTTCTCTGCCCGGACGAAAGATTGAACAGAATATGGAAAGTCGGAAAAGACACGGTACTGCTCTGTATGGAAGATACTTATGTTGATTGTCCTGCTTATGAGCAGACATTATGGGTTGGGGATGCCAGGGGTGAGGCGCTGAGTGACTATGTTGCTTTCGGTGCCTGGGATTTGAGCAGACATTGTCTGAACCTGGTTGCCCAATCGCTTGAATACAATGTTCTGCCGGAGTCACATGTTCCGTCCGGCTGGAGAAGCATAATCCCCGTATGGAGTTTCCTCTGGATGTGGGCGATATATGAATATTATCAATACACCGGTGACATTACAGGTATCAGAAAATTATATCCTGCAGTGAAGACCACAGTCAAACACCTGGAGCAGTTGACAGGAGAACGCGGGCTTCTCTGCATTGCCGCCTGGAACTTAATTGACTGGGCTAATGTCGATAGTCCTAACGGCGAGGTTGCTCACAATGATTTCACGGCTGTTCTGGCGCTTAAAAGATCCGCAGAACTTGCCGAAGTTCTTGGATATAAATCAGATGCAGAACATTTCCGTAAGTTTGCCGAAAACATCAAGTTATCTGCCAACAGGCATTATTGGTCAGATAAGGCAGAAGCATATGTGGATTGCTTAAGGATAAACGGTGAACAGAGCAGAAGCATAAGCCAGCAGGCGAATACAATGGCATATCTGTGCGAATGTGCCGATGGAGAAAGGATTGAAAAAGCATATCGTCTTGTGTGCAATGCTCCGGAAGGTGTTGTCAGGGTAGGCAGCCCGTTTTTCATGTTTTTTACTCTTGAAGCAATGGCAAAAAAAGGCGATTTTGAAAAGGCGCTTGATTTAATCAGGGAAAGATGGAGCGAAATGCTCGAAAAAGATGCTACCACTTTCTGGGAGACATTTCCTGGCTGGGAGAAGGAATGGTGGACACGGAGCCACTGCCACGGCTGGTCGGCAGGTCCTACATATTTTCTCTCGTCTTTTATACTCGGCATTCGTCCCTCTGTTCCGGGTTATTCAAAGGTGCTGATTGCTCCGAAGCCGTCAGGACTTAAATGGTGCAGGGGCGTTGTTCCTACAGTGAAGGGAGAAATAAAACTTGCATGGAAAATGAGGGTTGACGATATTCTTGAGGTGGAAGTGGATTTACCGACAGGTATTACACCGGAATTTGATTTGCCTGAATCAGCTGTTGTGAAACTTAACGGGAAAAATATTAAAGTGCAGGGTAGATAAGTGAGTTACTCTGATTCAAGCATCTCAGCTGTTCCCTCGTCGCCTAAGAAGCGGTAAATGCTGGCTGCCTTCTTGTTCTGTTTCAACTCTACGAATTTCCGGGCGATTTCCTGAAGTTTTTTTCTGGCTGTCTCGCCGTTTGCGAGCTTGTAATCCTCAATTGCCTGATCGGTATTTTTGTTGGAGAGTTCCTTGTCTCCAATTTTTTCAATGAGGGCCCTGCCTGCTGCACAGTTGATACCCATCAGGTTGTAACGCCTGGCTTCCTTGAGCAATGCGTTCTTGAGCAGGATTTCTCCTGCAAGGATAAAATTTTCATCCGGTATCTTGACATCTGCATCCCTGAGTGCTTTTACAGCCTCCTCAAGATTTCCTGCGGCTATCTGTTCATTTATCTTCTTTTTCGTTTTTTCCTCTTTTACCAGGCATTCATAGACTTTCAATGCCTGGATCACGGAACCCTTTTTGAAATATTCCTTTGCAACAAGTTCGCATTCGGCAGGTGCGGCAACGTATGTAAAGTATGTTTCTGCCTGCGATAATCTCTGGGGGTCTGCCTTGAAATGCGCGCGTCCTAATTCCAGATAAAAATCAGTGCTTGCCTTTACTTCGTCCAGAAGCCGTATTGCCTTATCAATAAGGCCAAGGCGGTCGTATTCGCGCGCCAGGTTGAAAATAGCGGTGTTTATCGCAGGAGAAGGGTTTTCCTTTTTAATCTTAAGCAGGATTTTTTCAGCGAGATCGGTCCTCTTTTTAGTGATTGCGAGCTCGGAGAAACCGATGTGCGAGAGTTCCACGCCGGGCGAATCAATTTTTTCAAAAAGTGTATATGCCAGGTTCAAGTTGTCTTCCTTTGCCCTGCCTTCGGCAACCGCAACTGCTTTTGTCTTGTTCTGCGCAAGGAGGTACGCATCCACCGCTGCCTCGTATTTCTTGTTTTCAACCAGGAGGTCGCCGGAATACTCGTATATGAGTTTCTGAACTTCCGGTGTGAATTTTGAAAGGTTTATTTCCTTGATATTTTTCTGTTTGTTGACTATGTCGCTTGCCAGGGTTTTTGCCTTTATTATATCCTGGTCGCTCGGCTCGTTTTCCGCAGGGGCTGAAGAAACCAGGGCAAATGTGATTATGGTGACTGCTATTGCGGACAAAACAATTTGGTTTTTCATGGTAGTCTCAATATAGCATACCATCAGGACAGTGTCAAGCATACCAGGAATTCTGCATAACAGGAATTGCCTATAGAGTGAGGAGCAACACGGTAAAATCATCAGAAGAAATAACTGGCAAAAATGAAGAAGACACAATAAAATGGGAGTATGGAAAGCATGCAAACAATTGCGGTTCTTGATGAAATACCGGTTGAATTTAATCTAGCCGATATAGCATCCAAACTGCATGTTGAGGCGGGTAGTGACGACTGGAATATGCTAAGTGATATGGTTAATAAATCTGGTTCGGTTTCCCTGCCAAAGGCAGTGTGCAAGATTGCCTTCATTGAAAAGCGTGAGGGAGATACGCTCTGGATCGACAGGAAGAAATTCGAGAGCCGGATTCTGCGGATAAATCTTGAGCATGTCGACAGGGTTTTTGCATATGTGGTTACATGCGGAAGGGAAATGGACGAGAGGATTGAATGCCGGAAGGATGATTTTATGGCGCCGTACTATCTTGACGTGCTGAAGGAAACAGCGCTTGGAGCCGGGGTTCAGCACGTGGAAAATTACCTGAGAAAGCGTTTTGGTTTGAAGAAAATTTCATCAATCTCGCCGGGTTCTCTGTCTGAATGGCCTGTTACGTCGCAGGTTCAGTTGTTTTCCCTTTTCGGAGACGTGGAAAAACTGATAGGAGTTACATTGACACCGAGCTGTCTGATGATACCGAACAAGTCAGTTTCGGGAATATATTTTGAGACCGAAAAGGATTTTTTCAGCTGCCAGCTCTGCCCGCGGAAAGTGTGCCGCGGACGCAGAGCGCAGTTTGACCCTGTGGCGGCAAAAAAATACCAACCTTGATTTCCCGCTGTTTTTAATATATAATTTTTCTCACAATGAAACAGGCGCTGGGAGTGGATATCGTTGAGATTTCCAGAATCAGGAAAGCCCACCGCCGCCTTGGAAACCGGTTTCTGAAAAAGATATTTTCCAAAGAGGAAATTAAATACTGCATACATCAGAAAAACCGTTACCAGCATCTGGCAGCACGTCTGGCGGCAAAGGAAGCGGTTCTCAAGGCGTTCAGCGAGGGCTGGCAGGGACGCTGGAAATGGACTGACATGGTCGTCAGGCGGCAGGACTCAGGCAGGCCGGAGGTCATACTTTTCGGCGAAGCGGAAAAACTGTCGAAACGTCTCGGTGTAAGAAGAATTTCTCTTTCTATTTCCCACAGCAGAAATTATGCTGTGGCTGCGGTATTACTTGAGAAAAAACGATGAAAACTGCGAGTGTCGAACAGATTCAGCGCCTGGACCGGCGGACAATTCACGAATTTGGTATTTCCGGACTGGAATTGATGGAAAGGGCAGGAAAGGCAGCAATACGGGAAATTGAAAAATTCTGCCGGGATTTAAGAAAGCGCAGTGTGGCTGTTTTCGCCGGAAAGGGCAATAATGGAGGCGACGGTTTTGTTATCGCCAGGCTGCTTTCAGGCAGGAAGATAAATGTTACGGTTTATCTGCTTGTTCCTCCGTCTGAACTTAGGGGCGATGCCAGGACAAATTACCTGCGGCTGAAGGGTGTGGTCGTCAGGTTGATTACCGGTACTGCAGACCTGGAATTTGCCGGAAAGGAGGTTTCTAAAGCCGGCTTGATAATCGACGCTATTTCCGGCACCGGGTTCAAAGGGAAATTCGCGGGAATAAATGCCGAAGCCGTTAAATTGATCAACAATTCAGGGAGAAAAGTGGTAAGTGTTGATGTCCCTTCAGGAATCAATTGCGATACAGGTGTAGTTGACGGACCTGCTGTCAGGGCTGATATGACCGTGACTTTTGAATTGCCCAAGACAGGTCTTCTGCTATATCCCGGTGCAGAATACGCAGGGAAAGTGGTCACAACATCAATCGGAATTCCAGAGACGCTTATAAAAGAGGAAAAAATCAACGTGGAATTGATAGAAGAGAGAATGGTCGCTGAATGTCTGCCAGGGCGGAGTTCTGACTGCCATAAGGGCACAGCAGGCAGGGTTCTGGCAATAGCAGGTTCTGCCGGCATGACAGGCGCAGGTCTTCTGGCGTGCAGATCTGCCCTTAGAACAGGGTCAGGGCTGGTCTACTGGGCTTTGCCGGAAAGCTTATACGTTATTCCGGCCATAAAGATACCTGAAGTAATCAGTGAACCAATGCCTGAAACATCGGGTGCATTGGACAGAAAAGCACGGAAAGAAATTTTCAGAATAGCAGAAAAGGCAGATGTGTGTCTTATCGGTCCCGGGCTGGGGCAGAACAGGGAAACAGGGCTGCTGGTAAAGGATATTATTGCCGGATTGAGAATACCGGCAGTGATAGATGCCGACGGCCTTAATCTCATTGCAAAGGATCCAGGGGTTTTAAAGAAATGCCGGTCTTCGTTAATTCTGACACCCCATCCAGGAGAGATGTCGCGTCTTACCCGCATACCAATGAAGCAGATTCAGGTCCGCAGAATTGAAATTGCCAGGTCTTTTGCCCAAAAATATCGTGTTACTCTGGTTCTGAAGGGTGCCCATACAGTAATTGCCGGGAAATCAGGTGAAGTATATATTAATCCGACAGGGAATCCTGGTATGGCAACAGCCGGCTCAGGAGATGTTTTAAGCGGTATTATTGCATCCCTGGTTGGACAGGGACTGAAACCAGAACCAGCGGCTTTCTGCGGTGTATATTTACACGGTCTCAGTGGTGATATACTGTCGGAGAAATTGGGCGACAGGGGAATGCTGGCAGGGGATTTAATAGAAAAAATACCGATCGCTATTAAAAGAGTTATAACAAAAAAGTGAATAAGTCACAGCAGGTAAATGAAATCGGAGAATTCAGGTTAATCCGCAGGTTGATTAACGGAAAAGGCATAAGATTTGACGATGCAGCAGAAATAAAGAGTCAGAATCCGAAAAAACGTTTGTTGATTACCTGCGACTGCCTTGTTGAAGGGGTGCATTTTACAAAAAAGCATCCTGCCGAAGAATTGGGATACAAGGTTCTGGCAGTCAATATAAGCGATATTGCGGCTATGGCAGGTTTGCCATGGTTTGCAGTGATTACTGTCGGAATGCCCGGGGTTCTGCCGGTTAAATATGTGAATGATTTGTATAATGGGCTTTTCAGGTGCGCAGGGGAATTTGGTGTTAAAATAGCAGGCGGAGATACGGTCGTTTCTCCCGGCAGGATTTTTATTGACCTGGCACTTGTCGGAGAAGTTGAAAAAGAAAAAATCACAAGGCGTTCCGGAGCAAAACCAGGGGATTTCCTGCTCTGTACAGGGTGGCTCGGACAGGCAGCTGCAGGACGCGAATGGTTTGAGGCAGGGCATTCTTCAGAATACAGAAATTCAGTGAAAAGATTTCTGAGCCCTTTGCCGCGTTTAAAAGAAGCGGGTATAATTGGAGGAACAGCAACGTCGATGATTGATGTGAGCGATGGTTTATCCGGAGATTTAAGGCGGCTGGCAGAAGAAAGCCGGGTCGGATTTCACCTGTGGGAAACCCGGATACCCGTGCATGACGAGACAAAATCAAGAGCAGGAAAACTTAACAGAAATTTTCTGCGATATGCTCTTGATGGAGGCGAAGATTACGAACTGCTTTTTACTGTGCCTGAAGAAAGGGTCGAAAGTTTAATCCGGAAAATTGAAAAGGATTCAAAAGTACCGGTATCAATCATCGGCAGAGTCATCAAGGGAAAAAGCATTGTTTTACAGGACAGACAAGGCAGGCAACGTATATTACCCGATAAAAGTTATGAACATTTCAGAAACAATAAAACTCACTGATGTTTCCTCAGTGGAGACCGGAAGTCCTGAGGAAACCGAAAGTTTCGGTTATCAGACAGGCCTGAAACTCAACCCCGGGGAAGTTGTCGGATTATGTGGACCTCTCGGCGCAGGGAAGACGTGTCTGGTAAAGGGCATTGCAAGGGCAAAAGGTTTTGACGGATTGGTGACAAGTCCGGCGTTTGTCCTTATCAAGGAGTATCCGGGTGATGTGCCTGTATATCATTTTGACCTTTACCGGCTTTCCGAACCTGCGGAAGCCGATATGGAGAAGCTGGGATACAGGGATTATTATTTCGGAAACGGAATTACCGTGGTGGAATGGGCGGAAAAAGCGATAAAAACTCTGCCCGGGAACAGTCTGGTTATTATAATTGAAACCGGACGCGGGAATAAACGAAAAATTGAAACAGGGAGATTGAGATGAAAGACGACAAAAAAATGCATGAGCATAACAAACACGAGACGAAAGAGCATGCCGAGAAACAAAAGTCCGAGGATATGGATCTCCTGGCAGAACTGGAAAAACTGCGCTCGGAACGGGAAGAGACCCATCAGAAATTGCTCAGAGCCCTGGCTGACCTTGAAAATTTCAAAAAGATGTCGGAGCAAAGGCAGGCGGATTTTATAAAATTTGCGAATGTTGACTTGATAAAACAGCTCCTGCCGATTTATGAAATTTTCGGGCTGGCGATTGAAACAGCGGAAAAAAACCAGGAAATTGAGCCGGAAAAAAGAATGACAGACCTGATTACAGGTTTGAAACTTGTTTTCAATGATTTCCGGGAGATGCTGAAAAAACATGGGGTGGAAAAACAGGATACCGACAGGAAGAAATTCGACCCGAAGCTGCACGAGGCGGTGAGCAGGGAAAGAACCGAAGACCTTCCAGATGGCACAATAATCCAGGAATTGCGTGCAGGATATACGATGAACAACAAGGTAATACGTCCGGCAATGGTGAAAATTGCAGTTTCAAAAACTTCGGAAGATACGGGGCAGAAGCCAGGCACAGCTGCTGCAGGAGAATCTGATAAAGATGGATAAGAAGGATTATTATGGAATTTTAGGCGTCAGCAGAAATGCTTCTCCTGACGACATAAAGAAGGCATACAGACAGCTTGCCAAGAAATATCATCCGGATATGAATCCCGGCGATAAGACCTGTGCGGATAAATTCAAGGAAATAAATGAGGCATGCCAGGTTCTTATTGACCCTGAAAAGCGGGAAATATATGACTCGTACGGCCATGAAGGATTGCAGTCGCACTGGCCGGGCGGGATGTCGTTTGACGTTAATTTTACGGATATTTTTGAGGATATTTTCGATGGATTTTTCGGCGGCGGAAGAACGCGGCGCACACATGGTCGTCCGGGAGCAGATTTGAGGTATGATGTCGTGCTCTCCTTTACCGAGGCGGTTTCCGGAATGGAAAAAACAATTGAGATCCCGAGGATGGAACAGTGTTCTGCATGTAAAGGCAGCGGTGCCAGACCAGGTACTACACTGGAGGTCTGTCCTTCATGCGAGGGCAGGGGACAGGTCGGCTATACGCAGGGATTTTTCAGTGTATCCAGAACATGTTCCCGGTGCAGGGGCGAAGGTTCAATAATAGCGCATCCGTGTTCTGAATGCCGCGGAAACGGGAGGGTCCAGAGGACAAAAAGATTAACTGTGAAAATACCGGCCGGGGTTGACGACGGAGTTTCTCTCAGGATTTCAGGGGAAGGAGAAGCAGGATTGAAAGGCGGGTCCCCGGGAGATCTTTATGTTTATATAAGCGTCAGACCGCACGAGATTTTTCAAAGACAGAACCGCGATATTTTCTGCGAAATACCTGTCAGTTTTCCGCAGGCAGTGCTTGGTGCCGATATTGATGTGCCTGCGCTGGACGGAAAGACAGTCCTGAAAATACCGTCAGGAACACAGTCAGGCAGGGTTTTTCGTCTCAAGGGAAAAGGTGTGCCTGGTTTGAGAGGTGAGGGAAAAGGAGACCAGCTAATCCGCATAATCGTAGAAACACCGGTGAAATTGAACAGGGAGCAGAGGCAGCTGATTGAAGAGTTTGCCAGAATTAGCGGAAACGAGGTCCATCCTCAGCACGACAGCTTTTTCAAAAAAGTCAGGGAGATGTTCAAATAATGCCGGAAAATTTCTTTGTTCCAACAGGCCAGGTTAAAAACGGCAGAATTTTTATCACAGGCACAGACGCAGCCCATATCAGAAATGTGCTGAGAATGGGAACAGGAGACACGTTTTCTGTGATAGACGGTCATTCAAATCAGTATCAGGTTGTTATTGAAAAAATGGAACACGAAAAGATAGTTTGCCGGATTGCAAAGTGCTGGAAAAAGCAAAATGAACAGAGCAGAGAAACAGTGCTTGTCCAGGCAATACCAAAAGGTTCAAAAATGGATTTCATTATTGAGAAAGCAACGGAATTAGGAGTCAGCCGGATTGTTCCGGTAATTACCGAAAGAACTATTCACAGGCCGAAAGTTTTGCCTGAAAGGTGGAAACGTCTGGCAAAACAGGCAAGTCAGCAGTGCGGCAGAACAGATTTACCCGAGGTTTCGGAAATAACGGCTTTCAGGGATTTGTTAGCGGAAATAAATTCCGGAGACCTTGTGCTGGTCGCATGGGAGGGAGAAGAAAAATCAGGCCTGGCAAAGGCGGTATCATCCTGTCCGGGTGCGAAAAAAATATGGATTATTATCGGTCCGGAAGGAGGATTCTCGCAGGATGAAATTTGCCGGGCAAAAAGTGCAGGAGCAGTTACTGTTTCAATGGGTAAAAGGATTCTGCGGGCAGAGACTGCCGGCATGGCGGCTCTGGCAATAATTCAAATAGGACAGGAAACTGCGGGACGGAAATAGTGTAATAAAATATACATATGGACTTTTCTTGACTTAGATTCATTTCATGCTATAATTGGGTATACGTAATTAAACAATATATGGGGGGGGCGGAAATGCGATATATGAGAAACAGGGAATTTTTTGCAGCAGGGATTCTGCTTTTGCTTTCTGGTTTTTGCATCTATGGCTGTGGCAAAAGCACAAACCTATTCGGCTGGACGCACGCAGAAGGGAAGAGTGATGACCCGGAGGTTCTTTTGCATGATGCCGATGCTGCCCTGGCTTCGGGCGACTACCAGGCAGCGATGGATTATTATAAAAAAATAGTGGATAACGATTCGACTAACAGTCTGGCAAGGTATGGCTATGTTACCGCGTATATGAAAAAGGAATTTCAGGATCTGGACGTAGCCACGCTTCTTACTAATTTGAGTAATCAGAGTTCTGATACTGCAAATTCTTCGCTCATTGACCCGTCGAAATTTTCCACGCAGACACTCATAGATATGGGCAATGCGCTCGTAGATAACCTGGCACCGATTTCCGAGGGCAAATGCGACGGTGATGTTAAAAGCAGTGACATCGGAATGAATGTGAATCTGGCTTTTGGCTATATGCTCCAGGCAGTTGGTACGATAATGGATCCTGGTAAAGACGGAAAAGCAGATTATGATTTTAAGAAAGACGCAAACGGAGATTACAAGCTTTATTACTCTAATACACAGACGGAAGTGACTGATCCTACGGCAGCACTTGGTTCCACCGTTAAAGCCGATGTACTGGCAAAACTTAATGACGCGGAAACAACGGTTCAAGATACCGTTGCGGCCAATCCGACAAAGACAAATGCCGATAAAACCCTGAACGATATCGCAAAAATGATAGATGACCTGAAAGCAGAAATCTCAAAAACTTAATCCTGAGGAGAACTCAATGAAAAAAATCTTATTGACCGTAGTCCTGATTCTGGGTGTTGCTTCAGTTGTTTTTGCCGGAAGTCCTAATCCGCCGTTTGTTCCGGGAATACGTCCGCTGGGAATGGGCGGTGCTTTTCTTGCGGTTGCGGATGACACAAACGTTCTTTTTTACAATCCCGCAGGCTTAGGCAGGATTGATTATACCTATGTCAGCATCCTTGACCAGAGGTTTGAGACCAGTCAGGACGTTATAGACCTTGCCAAGTGGTTTCTGGATAATCAGGACCGTCTTTTTGAAAAGCACACTGATACGCAGGGAAGCGACAACCAGATGCAGAATCTGACTACAGATGATATCAACCGCCTGACAAGTATCAGGGCGAAATTTCGTTATGATATGAATATTTTTTCTCTGGTGATGCATAATATCGGTGCAGGACTTTATGCCTATGCGAATGTGGATGTCGGGATAAGACAGATGGGTCTGTTTGATATGCGTCTTGACGGTACACTGGACAGCGATATCATTCTGCCGGTTTCATACGGACGGGAGATTGACGTCCAGGCGATGAATGATTTCTTTGACACATATCTTGCCGGAGGACGCCTTTATGCGGGCGGAACGGTAAAGGTTTTCCAGCGCAGGAATTTTGACGAACAGCTTTCGCTGTTTGAAATGTTTGATTACAAACTGTCCGACGAAAAAATAGACGAATTAAAAAGCGGGAAATTGGGTTTTGGTGTTGATATCGGAACGCTTTATCATGTTCCCCAGTTGCATTCGAATTTTGCGATTGTTGTCAGAGACCTTTACACCCACGTTGACAATGATACGGTTAAGGGAAATCTGGGATTTGGTTATGCCTACAGGCCGACGTGGAGATTAGGTCCTGTTTCCGACATTTTATTTGCCGCTGACATCAATGGCATCAACGACGGCAACCTGACTCTCTTTAATAAACTTCACCTTGGAGCAGAGGCATGGATTATCGGGGTTTTCGGATTGCGGATAGGCGCGTATCAGGGTTATCCGACTTTTGGAGTCAGCATAGCAAGAGTACTGCAGTACGCAAATTACAGCGTTGAAAAGGGACATTACCCGGGCCAGATTGAAGAAAGACGGCATACAGTATCGCTCGGGATTAATTTTTAAGTTAAGATAGCATACTGAGAACTGAGCCAGCGGCTGTAAAAAGCCCCTGGCTCAATTTTGCGCATTCAGAATGCCACGATTTGCTCTGCACCAGTACGGGACAGGCTTGGCCGTGGATGAATGCTAACGAATGTTAAACCATGCAAAAGAGTATTCCAAGAGAGGTTACTCTCTTGGTCGCAGCCCTGTATCTGAGCAAAGCGAATGGTACAGGGCGAGAAAAAGCCACGGGCTATTTCCGTGGTTATCTGTTTTTTTGCAGGTCAAAAACAATGAAAAACACTAAACCTATACTCTTCATTTTTTTGCTGGTGTTTGCCGTAAATGCCGGCGCAGCTCCGCCGTTATACCCGATAGCAGGACAAAAAATACCCAGGGACCATATTCACCGTATTCCGGACGCATCAGCCCTCAGGGCCAAAGGGATGAGCCAGCAGGCAATTGCCAGAGCCATCGGAGCAACTGGCACAAAGAGAATAGCGGTAATCCTTGTAAATTTTTCGGGTGCAAACAGTTCCACTTCAGGCAGTCCTGTGATGTCGCCAACCGATATTGTGAATGTTCACAGCGACTTCGTGACATTTTTTAAAAATTATTACGCGGAAGCTTCTTATGGAAAGTTGAGTTTTGATATTGCCTATGTTTTTTTCGGTGGAACAAAATCTTTTGCCACCGGACTCAACGGCACAGAGGCTGGATTTACATTGTCGCAGCCGATGGAATATTACGGACAGGACGGAAGCGATATTGACTGGAATTCAGAAGAACTTTTTAAGGATGCTGTGGCTGCAGCCGGCAGTACTATTAATTCAACAAATTTCGATGTGCTTTTTGTGGTCCATGCAGGACACGGACAGGAAGCGACAGGCGATAGCGCTACAGGAGATATCTGGTCGCAGTTCAGGGATTTAACTACAGCGCATAATGGATTTGCGGAAGGTTTGACTGTTCCTGCAACCGGCACAGGCAACAGCTCCCCGAGAGGCGTTTTTTGCCATGAATTCGGTCACCAGCTTGGATTGCCTGATCTTTACAATACTTCATCCGGCGCAAGCACGGTCGGAAAATGGTGTCTGATGGACTATGGAATATGGAGCGGACCGAGTGATAACCAGGGCAGTCAGCCCGCACATCTGTCTGCCTGGTGTAAGTTTAAACTTGGCTGGATAACACCCGCAGAAATCAGTCAGAGCTGTCAGATAGCGCTTAATTATGCTGAAGCCAATCCGGAGTCAGCAAGAACGCTTATTCTGGCAAATCCAAAGGAATATTTTCTGGTGGAATACAGGAGAAAGTGTTTACAGGACTCTTATCTTCCCGGGGAAGGAATACTTATCTGGCACATTGACGAATCTGTTCTTTACGAGACAATCGGCGGTAAAACCCGGCTGGAACTGAACATGATAAACAACAATGCAAGCAGACCAGGAGTGGCCCTTGAAGAGGCAGACAATGACAAGAATCTGGCGAGTAATATGGGTGAAGCAAGCGACCCGTTCTGCACAGCAAAAGATATTTTTACAGCGGACCAGAGTGTATCAAACGACGGTGTAATTTCCGGTATCACAATGGCAAATTTCCAGGGTGCCGGGACAAATGCAATGGCGTTTATAATAAGCCAGATTGCGGTGAGCCAGGAACTTTCCATAGCCAAAAGCTTCGGCTATCCCAACCCGAGCAAAGCCGGCGCGCCCGTTAAAATCAGGGCGGTTTTTTCACGGCCCATCACCACCGGTTCCTTTAAAATTTACACTGCTTCCGGTGAACTGGTTTTCAGCCACGATCTGACATTCAGCGACTGGTTATTTGCAGAATCAGAACAACAGAACAGCTGGGTTTATGAGTATAACTGGCATCTGACAAATGATTCCGGAGCAGGGGTGAGCAGCGGAGTTTATTTTGCTGTTCTGGAAGCTCTTATTGAGCAAGGCGACACGGTTTCACAGAAACAGGTCAAAGTAGCAAAGATAGCAGTAATCCGCTAAGTTGCATTTTTTAACAGCCATAGTCCGAGAATTCCGAAAATAAAATTACCAAGCCATGCCGACATAAACGGCCCGATAACACCATTTTTGCCGAGAGCAATGCCTATGGCAATCATTCCCCAGTAAAAGAATCCGACTACAATACTCAACGCGAAACTCACAATCATCTCGCTTTTGAAAGTTCTGAGCGCAAAGGAGATTCCGAGGACCGCCAGAATGAAATTTGCAAGCGGGAATGAAATCCGCAGGTGAAGGTTAACGAGTTCTTCCCGGTATTCCGCTCCCATTTGTTTTAATTTTTTTACCAGATTCGCAAGTTCAAATATGTTCAACTGCTTTATCTCTCTGAGATTTTTCTGTCCGAAATCCTGCGGGTTGTTCCCGAGATCCATAAGTTTTGCCTGGTAAAAACTGCTTTTCACTGCTGTATCCTCACCGGAATTTTCCATGAGCCGCCAGTAAACATCATTTGCAACCCAGCTTTGCTGTCCTGTCCATCTGACTTCAGCAGCGTCAAATCTCTGCGTGATTTTCTGGTTCTGGTCAAGGTTGATGCCGATTGCATTTTTCATTATCCCGTTTTCGCCGTCGAATTCTTTCGCATAAATCCACCACCCGTTGACGGTTGTAAACGCAAAATTATTTTTGATGATGCCGCCCTTGATTGCCACATTTTTGACCTTTGTCTGCCAGATGTTCCTTGCTTTCCGGTTTGCACCGGGCACGACAAATTCATTCCAGGCAAAGACCAGGATGCTCAAAACAGCAATAGCGGAGAGCAGAGGCAGGGAGAGTCTTAAAATATTTAATCCGCTTGCCTTGAACGCGGTTATCTCATTGTTTTTCACCATCCGGCTCAGCGAAAACAAGACCCCGAGGAGAACCGCAACAGGCATAATCTGCGCGGTTTTGTAAGGTGCTTCCAGGAAATAATATTCGGCAACTGTCAGAATCGCGGGAACCTTCTCAGTCAGAATCGGCATGTCTTCAAAAATTTCGGTAATCAGGGAAATGAAAGTAAAAACCAGTATTGAAAGCAGAAAGGGTTTGAGGAATTCCCGGATAAGATATTTACTTGCTATCCGCATACGATTTCCTGAACCTTATAAAAGGACGGTCTAAAATCACCTGACGGAGCATATAAACTCCCATACCTCCGATGACCAGGTTCGGCATCCAGAGAGCCAGAAACGGAGAAAAACCCTTGTTACCCAGGAGTTCTCCTGAAATTTCAAGATAGTAATAGATTATGATAAAAATAATACTGATTCCGAATCCGATCGCCTTGCCTGCCCGGATACGGAGTCCCAGGGGAAAAGCAACGAGAAAAAACGCAACACAGGCAAAAGGTATGGATATACGCTTGTGAATTTCAACAAGCAGGTTGTTGGTATTGATTTTTTGATACTGCAGGCGTTTCAATTCATTGACCATTTCAGTGATACTCATTTCCCTGAAACCTCTGCCTGCATCTCCGCCCATCCGGAACGATCTGTTGATGTCCAGGTCGATATTATAGCTTTTGAATTTGATAAGGTCGTAATAAGCAGGATCTTCTTTGACAGGGTAGTGTATCTCACCGTTGTTGAGGCGGAGTATGACGCGTCTTGCTACAGGGTCGGAAATTATCTGGCCGGTCGGAGCCAGGACAGTGTGAAGCGGCTGGTTGTGCGCACCCAGACTGTAAATCAGAACTTTTTCCAGCCCGCCGGTCTGGTTTTTTCTGTCTACATAAAGAATGTATCCGTCGAAATCATTTATGAAAATTTTTTCCCTGAGGGCGATTGAAGCGCGCTGTCGGACAATGTCAAAGTACAGATTCCTGAAAGCATGGTTAGCTCTCGGCAAAACAGCGTGGTTGAACCATACCATCCCGCAGCTCAGAAGAAACGACAGAACCAGACATGGCCATGCCATTGATATGATGTTAACACCGCTTGCATTTGTTGCCGTAATTTCGTTATCGGAAGACAGCCGCCCGAAACTCATCAGCCCGGAAAGCAGTACGGCCATCGGAACGGTAATGGCAATCAGGGCAGGCAGGACATAAATGAAAAGTTTAAATACCGACCAGACGTCCACTCCGCGGTTTACAATCAGTTCCACCATGTCAAAAATCTTGTCGAGAATCAGAATGAATGTAAAAACCAGAAGTCCGAACAAAAACGGGGCGGAAATTTCTCTGACGATGTATTTTTGCAGAATCTTCACATCCGGATTATACCACATAATTAAGGTGACATAATACTTAATTCATCTGTGCCCGTCAAAAAAACAGGTGAACGTTGTTACGATTTCTGGTATAATAAATGTAACCACGGCAGACATCCGTGGCGAAGTTATATTTCGCCGACATATGTCGGCGAAAACTCTAATTAGTTTGCACTCTTTCAGAGTGCTTGCAAAATGAAGCTAAAAGTTCTAAAGTCTGCTTTGCAGCCTTTAGACCAAAGGAGTAACCTCCTGGAGACCCAAAAGAGGTCTCCACTTGTCAGAACGACATTGCAGTCGTTGCGTGAATGTAATCCTCTTTTGAGAGGAATTTGTATTTGAATTTGCACTCTTTCAGAGTGCTTGCAAAATCAGGGTGTCAGGGAAGTCCGTGAAAACCGGACGCGAGCCCGTCGCTGTAAAGGAGATTTTACCCTTAAAGTCACTGGCAATAAAATATCTTTGCCGGGAAGGCATGGGATGGATTGACTCCTTGAGCCAGAAAACCTCCCCTGATTTTTGACTGACCCTCTATGGTGAAGGGAAGGTCAAATGAGAGTTGTCTGGTCGATAACCTCAAATCAGGTTGAGTTGCCTGTTTTGGGGATTTGTTTTTTGAGGGGGATAACATGGAAATGCTGGAAGAAGTTGTCGGTAGTATTAAGCCGTTTGACGAAAAACTGATGGCTGCTGCGAAGAAACGTCTGGACAGTTTAACCAAGCCGCTTGGAAGTTTAGGGAGGCTGGAAGAACTTGCGCAGACGGTGGTCGGAATTACAGGCCAGGCACGTCCTGTGCTTAAGAACAAGGTTGTTTTCACTCTTGCCGGCGACCACGGAGTTGTATCGGAAGGTGTAAGTGCCTATCCTCAGGAAGTTACGCCGCAGATGGTTTACAATTTTTTAAGCAACGGTGCAGGAATAAATGTTCTGGCAAAGCACGCCGGTGCCAGGGTAGTGGTGGCTGATTTCGGAGTTGCAGTTGACCTGAAACCAGACCCGAAACTGGTCATTAAAAAAATCGGATACGGAACAAAAAACATTGCAAACGGACCGGCCATGACCAGGACCCAGGCGATACAGTCGATCGAAGAAGGTATTAATCTGTTCATGGAAGAACTTATTCAGGGAATAGATTTGGCGGCAACAGGAGATATGGGTATCGGGAATACCACGCCGAGCAGTGCTATTGCCGCTGTAATGACCGGAAAAGGAGTGGAGGATGTCACAGGACGCGGAACAGGCATTGATGACAAAGGTTTGAAGAAAAAAATAGCGACTATCAAAAAAGCGCTGGAAATAAACAGCCCTGACCCGACTGATCCCATAGATGTCCTGTCGAAGGTTGGCGGATTTGAGATAGGCGGAATTGCAGGTATCATCCTGGCAGCAGCCAGTCAGCGTCGTCCTGTTCTGATAGACGGCTTTATTTCAGGAGCAGGGGCTTTGATTGCCGCCGGAGTGTCGCCAAACGCTAAAAACTATATGATTGCCTCACATACTTCAGTCGAAGCCGGCCATAAGGCAGTACTTGAACACCTTGGCTTGAAACCGCTTTTAAACCTGGATTTACGGCTCGGCGAAGGCACAGGTGCAGTTCTGGCAATGAGCGTGGTTGAAGCATCCGTGAAAATCATGCTGGAAATGGCCACTTTTGAAAACGCGGGAGTGTCGCAGTCTGGCAAATAATCCTGATGATCTTCATATTTTTCATAACTTTATTTTTCCTTTCAGAAAATGCATATCCGGAAGAACAGTTCCAGATTGAACCTATTTTTGTTTTGCCTGAGAACACTTTTAATGACCCGGGCATTGAAACTGTAGAGATTTCCGGATCACTGCCTGCTGCGGTACCGGTTTCTGAAAAGGCAAACTCCGGATCACTTGATCTCCAGCACCGCGGAATACCCGGTGTGCAGGCAGACATGTGTCTGATGGGTTCGTCCTTTAACGAAACAGGAATCCTCCTGAACGGATTCAACATAACTGATGTCCAGACAGAACATCATAACCTGGATGTGCCTTTTACGGCAGCAGATCTGGACAGGATTGAAATTATCCGCGGTCCGTCAATATTCGTATCGGGCAATGCTCTTGCCGGAGCAGTAAATTTTGTCACCCGCAGGACAGATGGCCCGTCGCTGATTTCCGATTTTTCTTACGGCGGGTTCAACACGCAAACAGTTCTTCTGAGTTTCAGCCATCCCTGCTGCCGCGTGTCGCTGGAAGGAAAAAAATCCGGCGGTTTCAGATATGATACGGATTTCAAAAGCTGGACGATTTCAACGGTCATTGACCGAAAGGACTGGTCCGGAAGTCCGGAGATCACAACAGGCTATTCGGATAAGGAATTCGGAGCATTTGATTTTTATACCCCGGGAAAGGGAATGCCGTCGAAAGAATGGACGAAAACATTTTTTTCCGGGCTTGACATGAATTATAAAACCGGCGAAATGGTTTTCAAGCCCGGAGTTTATTACCGGAGGCATTTCGACAGGTTTATGCTGGATGTGGATAAACCCGGATGGTTTGAAAACACACATGCCGTGCAGACATACGGTGTAAAAATTCCCTTCAGGACCGGTGCAGCCGGGATATCGGATTTCGGTGCGGACGCAGAAGCAGGACAGATAACCAGCTCAAATCTCGGAGAACACAGGGACTACCGGATCGGTCTTTACGCAGGTCAGTCCATATTCTGGATTATCAGGGCAGACCTGGCAGTCAGGTATGATTTTCATTCTGTCTTTGGAGAACAGTACAGTCCGTCGTTGAACCTGAGCTATGACTTAAATGACCTGACACTGTATTCCGGCATCGGCAGAACATTCCGGTTTCCGTCATATACGGATCTTTACTACTATGACCCGGCAAATGCCGGGAATCCGGATTTACGCAAGGAACATGCCTGGACCGCGGATATCGGCGGAAAAGGCAGAATCGGGAAGAATTTTGTTTATGATGCGTCTTCGTTTTTCCGCTGCGGCAGGGACGTAATTGACTGGGTAAAATCCGGTTCCGGTTGGAGCGTCGTTAACCATGACATATCCATCTGGGGAGTTGAAACGTCCGTTATTCTGCAGAGCCAGGATGAAAAAGACCGGGCGGGACTGAAATATGCTTTTAACCGTCCGGCAGACAAACAGCCGTTTGAACTCAAATACGCATACCTGGAACACAGGTTTGAAATATTCCTTGCCTGTAACATGTTTCTGGATATAGAGACGGAATTGACGGAAACTTTCGCAAAGCGAAGTCTGAATGCCAAAGGATATTTTTTGTCTGACATCCTGGTTTCAAAGCGCATCAGCCTGTTGAAATTATATGCCGGTATCAATAACCTGGAAAATGCCGTTTATGAAGAGATACCGGGCGTCAAGATGCCAGGACGGTTTTTGTTTGCAGGTATAAAAACTGATATTGATTTATAACATAACATGTGTTGTCTCAACATGTGTTGTCTCAACGGCAGATGTCTACTCCTGTTTTCATGCTTGCTCTGGCGGTCTTTTTATAGTAAAATTGCAACAAATGCAGGAGAAAATCGCAAAAATATCAGGAAAGGTATGTAAAGCTGGAATTAACGATGCTCCAGCCATTCAGTCGCTGATAAACACCTTTGCCGCAAAGGGAAAAATGCTGCCAAGGTCGTTGTCGGCTATCTACGAAAACATCCGGGATTTTTTTCTCTTTGTAAACGATGGTAAAATTCTGGGGGTCTGTGCTCTCAGCGTCTGCTGGAAGGACCTGGCGGAAATAAAATCCCTGGCTGTTGCCGGAAAATACCGGAAAAAGGGAATAGGCAGTGTGCTGGTGGAATCAGCCCTGTCGGAGGCCCAATGCATGGGCATAAAAAATTTATTTGTCCTGACTTATTGTCCGCAATTCTTCCGGAAATTCGGATTTAAGAAAGTTTCAAAAGGGTTTTTACCGCACAAAATCTGGAGCGAATGTATTTACTGCTTTAAATTTCCGAAATGCGACGAGGAAGCAATGATTCTGAAATTAACAAGGAGCGGAAAATGAAGGTGCTTGTAATCGGCGGCGGAGGACGCGAGCACGCCATTGTATGGAAAATACGCCAGAGCAAACGGGTCAAAAAAATATTCTGCGCACCGGGGAATCCCGGCATCGCAGAACTTGCCGAATGTGTGAGCATTGGTGTGGAGGATATTTCAGGTCTGGCTGAATTTGCCCAGCGCGAAAAAATCGACCTGGTTGTTATCGGCCCTGAAATGCCGCTGGCAATAGGAGTCGCGGATGAACTGGAATCGCTGGGTTTTCTGGTTTTCGGTCCCTCGAAGCGGGCTGCAGAGCTGGAAGGGAGCAAGGTTTTTGCAAAAGAAGTTATGAACAAGTTCAATATCCCGACAGCCTGGGCAGAAGTTTTTACCGACCCGAAAAATGCGATGGATTTCATAAACCAGAAGGGTGTGCCGCTTGTGATCAAGGCAGACGGCCTGGCGGCAGGGAAAGGCGTGACAATTGCGGAAGACCTCGCAGCGGCAGAAGAAGCAGTCCGCCTTGCGATGAAAGAGAAAATTTTCGGCGAGGCGGGAACAAGGGTCATCATTGAAGAAAAGCTGGAAGGCGAAGAGGCGTCCATCCTGGCTTTTTCCGACGGTGAAACGGTAAAACTGATGGTTTCGTCGCAGGATCACAAGAGGGTTTTCGACGGCGACCGGGGGTCGAATACAGGCGGTATGGGTGCGTATTCCCCGGCTCCTGTGATGACAGATGCCCTGCTTGAGCAGTCGCTTCACGGGGTTCTGCTTCCTGTGGTTCGCGGGATGAAAAAGCTCGACAGGCCTTACAGGGGGGTTATTTATGCCGGGATGATGGTTACGGCAAACGGTCCGAAGGTGCTTGAATTCAATGCCAGATTCGGCGACCCGGAGACGCAGGTTATTCTGCCGCGGCTTGAAACCGATCTGGTGGATATAATGGAGGCCGTAATTCAGGGAAAGCTGTCGGAAATAGAATTGAAATGGAGCCCTAAACCGGCTGTCTGCGTATGCCTGTGTTCAGGCGGATACCCGGGGAATTATGCGAAAGGAAAAATAATTCGCGGTTTATCAGAAGTCGGCAAGGCTGAGGACGTGCTGGTTTTCCATGCAGGCACTGCGCTATCCGACGGTAAAATTGTCACTTCCGGCGGGAGAGTTCTCGGGATTACTGCTCTTGCCGAGGATATTGGGTCAGCAATCGACCGTGCATACACGGCGGTTAAGATTGTCGACTTTGAAGGGATGCATTTCCGCAGCGACATAGGATCCAGGGCAGTTAAAAGGGGGCAAACATGAAAAAACCTTTGGTCGGGATAATAATGGGCAGCGATTCTGATTTTCCTGTGATGCAGGAGACAGCAAAAATGCTGGACTATTTCAAGGTAACCTGGGAAATAGAGGTTATTTCAGCGCACAGGTCTCCGGACAAGGCAGCGAAATATGCCGTTTCGGCCGAGAGCCGCGGCATAGAAGTCATCATTGCAGGCGCAGGCAGTGCCGCTGCTCTGCCTGGCGTGATTGCAGCGTATACTGTCCTGCCGGTAATCGGTGTGCCGATGGCTGGTTCTGCATTGCACGGAGTGGATGCACTTTATGCGATAAACCAGATGCCGACGGGTGTACCTGTGGCAACCATGGCAATCGGTAAGGCAGGCGCTACGAATGCCGCGATACTGGCAGTCCAGATTCTTGCACGGAAAAATCCGGAACTCAGAGGCTTAATCGTGGATTTCAAAAAAGAGCTTGCAGAAGGCATTGAGAGAAAGTCGGAACACGTAAAAAACGAAATCAGGAAAGCGGGTAAGTGAAGGTAGTAAAAGTTAACACTGCTGAAAATACGCAGGGCATACCGGAAGCAGCGAAAGTTTTGCAGGCCGGGGGAACTGTCATTTTTCCCACTGATACGGTTTACGGCATCGGTGCTTCCGTTGAATGTGTTCCGGCACTAGAAAAAATTTATTCTCTGAAGAACAGGCCGCAGGATAAGCCTGTGGCTGTGCTGGTATCGTCCGTCAGCCAGGCAAAATGTTATGCAGAGATTCCCCCTGCGACAGAGTTACTGATGAAAAAATTCTGGCCAGGCGCCCTCACGTTTATACTGCGTGCTTCGGCAAAATTGCCGCAAATAATCTCCGGCAAAGGCAGGGTGGGTTTGAGAATGCCCGACAGCCCGGTTGCCAGGGCGTTGATAGATGCACTTGGGAAACCTATAGCCACTACAAGCGTAAACCTTTCCGGCCGGCCGGAAATAACGGAAGTATCTGATCTTCCGGCGGAATTTTCAAAGGTTAATCTGGTGCTTGATGCCGGACCGGTAAAAAAAGGAGTTTCAAGTGTGCTGGATACGACGGTAAGTCCTCCCGGGCTTTTGAGGGAAGGAATAACGGCTTACAGAGTGCAGGCATATCTGAAACATCCAGAAAAATCACTGAGCGTGCTTTTTGTATGTACGGCAAATGTCTGCCGCAGTGTGATGGCTGAAGGGGTTTTCAGGCACATGCTTAACACCAGAAACATCAGGGATGTGAAAGTTTCATCTGCAGGTGTTAATGCCCTGAGAGGTTCGGCGCCTTCTCTGGAAGCAATGAAAGTTCTCAGGGAAAGGGGGATTGAAGTACCTGAACGCAGAAGTCAGCCTGTTACCGGCAACCTTATTGAGGAAACAGACCTGATTTTTGTTATGACAACACAACATCGGGAAGCAGTCAGTGAAATTGCTTCGGAAAACGACAGAGAAAAAATAAAACTTCTTGGCGAATCTGATATAATAGATCCTATTGGAGGAACGACAGAAGCATACAGGTTCTGTCTGGAAGAAATACAGGAAGGACTTGATGAGGTAATAGAAAAAATATGAGAAAAAAAGTCGATGTAGTGATTGCGTCTGACCATGCGGGGTTTCGTTTGAAGGAGAAGATGAACGTGGTTCTTCGCAGGATGAAAAAGAAGTGTCTTGATGCAGGAACCTATTCCGGAAATCCGGCTGATTACCCGGTATATGCCATGAAGGCCTGCCAGGCAGTTGCGTCAGGACTGGCAGACAGGGGGATTCTTTTCTGCGGAACAGGAATCGGAATGGCGATTGCGGCTAACAAGGTGCCCGGAATCAGGGCAGCCGCGTGTTATGGAACAAAAACAGCGAAACTTTCGCGTGACCACAATGATGCAAATGTGCTTGTTCTTGCGGGAAGAATTACCTCTGCGTCGCTGGCAGCCAGGATCATCAGGATCTGGCTTTCAACGAAATTCAACCATGCCGGGAGGCATTGCCGGAGGATAGATCAGATAACGGAAATAGAGAAAATTTACTCTAAGAAATACAGATGAAACCGGAAGGATGAAAAAGGAGAACACATGGACAAATCAATTTTACAGAAAGTTGACCCTGAGCTCTATGATGTAATAACAAAGGAAAAGGAACGCGAGGAAACCAAGCTGCGTCTCATCGCTTCAGAAAATTATGTCAGCACGGCTGTTCTGGTTGCGCAGGCTACGACACTCGGCAACAAGTATGCGGAGGGCTATCCCGGGAAAAGGTATTACCAGGGATGCGAATGGGTGGATATAGCCGAGGCCCTGGCATGCACGCGGGCAAAAAAACTTTTCGGTGCAGAGCATGCGAATGTACAGCTTCATTCCGGTTCACAGGCAAACATGGCTGTCTACATGGCGGTTCTGAAACCAGGCGACATGATTATGGGAATGAGTTTATCTGCCGGCGGGCACCTGACCCACGGATATTCAATCAATTTTTCCGGGAAAGTTTACAAGTCTGTGGCATACGGTGTTGATTCCAAAACAGAGACCATTGATTTTCAGGAAGTCAGAGACATGGCAAAAAAGTACCGTCCGAAGATGATTATTGCAGGCGGTTCTGCATATCCCAGGACGATTGATTTTTCTATTTTCCGCACTATAGCAGATGAAGTGGGGGCGTATCTGACAGTTGATATGGCGCATATTGCCGGTCTTATAGCAGCAGGGGTTCATCCTGACCCCGTACCGCTGTCGGATTTTGTCACTTCTTCCACGCATAAAACGCTGAGAGGTCCGAGAGGCGGACTTGTTCTTACCAGGGAAAAATATGCGAACCTTGTCGACGATGCTGTCTTTCCTGGAATACAAGGCGGGCCTGCAATGAACATCATTGCGGCGAAGGCTGTATGTTTTCTGGAAGCACTTCAGCCGGAATTTAAAAAATACCAGCAGCAGATTGTCAAAAATGCCAAGAAACTGGCAGAGGAATTTCTGCGGCTGGATTTCCGGCTGGTGTCAGGCGGAACAGACAATCATTTGCTGCTGCTGGATCTGGGAAAAAAGAAACTGTCGGGCAAACAGGCCGCGGAGGCGCTTGACAGGGCGGGAATTACCGTCAATAAAAACAGGGTGCCGTTTGACAGGCTGGGTGCTGCGATTACAAGCGGGATACGCATAGGGACTCCTGCTGTGACAACGAGGGGAATGAAAGAGCCTGAAATGTCGCTGATTGCTTCTTTTGTCAGCCGTGTTCTGACAAAACCTGACGACGAGAAGAACATCGGCGCTGTCAGGGAGGAAGTTATGGAACTGTGCCGGAAATTCCCGTTGAACAATATCGCATGACAGGTTTCTATTTATCGGCATTTCTGCTGTCATTTGTTTTTTCCGTGTTACTTGTCCCGTATATCGCCAGATTTGCCAGACGCTGGGGTGCTGTTGATATTCCGACAGTTGCCAGGAAAATTCATCTGAAGGAAATACCTCTCTGGGGCGGCCTGGCGATTTATTTGTCGTTTTTCCTTACACTTTCATTTTTTTGCATGTCCCATCCGTTTTTCGAGGAGCACGGGCTGAAGGGAATATGGGGAATTTTTTTTGGTGCAACCCTGATTACGATAACCGGGGTTATTGACGACAGGAAAGGGTTGCCGCCAAAAGTGAAACTTTTCGGGCAGATTCTTTCGGCTCTTATTCTTGCCGGATTCGGTATCAGGATGCACGGAATGTCGGTTCCTTTTACGGATGTGTATTTCGTGTTTCCCGGAATTATAAGCTGGATTCTTACGCTTATATGGGTTGTACTGCTGGTAAACGCTTTTAATTTTATAGACGGTCTCGACGGGCTGGCAGGGGGAATAACAGTGATTGTTTCGCTGACTCTTTTTCTAATTGCGCAGAAACTTTACGGAACTGTATCCGCGGGACCCGCAGAAAATTCGAATATTTACACAGTGGTGTTCAGCACTATTGTTCTGGCAGGTGCAGCATCTGGATTTTTACTGTACAATTTTTCTCCGGCATGGATTTTTATGGGAGACACAGGAAGCCAGTTCATAGGTTTTCTCCTGGCTGCCCTGACGGTAACCGGAGTGATGAAGGAAGCAGCCGCGCTTACGGTCTTCATCCCTGTGCTGGTGCTGGGGGTTCCGCTGCTGGACACATTTGCTGCCGTTGTCAGGCGTCTCAGAAGGGGGCTGCCCATTTCGCGGGCAGACAAAAATCATATCCATCATGTTCTCATGAAAAAAGGTTTTTCTCCGCGGCAGGTTGTACTGATACTTTATCTGGTCAGCATAGGGTTCGCCTGCCTTGCGTATCTGTTGTCGAAGGGAAGGTGAAAAATGCTGAAATGTCCGAATTGCGGTTATGAAAACAGTGACGATGCCTTAAAGTGCAATCTCTGCAATGCGATTTTTCCGCGCAAAGCAAAAGAGCGTCCCATGATCCCGTGTTCCGTGCATCCGGATGTGCCTGCCGACGGTATCTGCACGGCCTGCGCAAAACATTTTTGCAGGAATTGTCTTATGAACTATCAGGGACAGAGCTTCTGCAGGGGATGTTATTCGCTCAGGGGGCTCGGCGGTGCTGCGCGTTCCGGCGGGAAAATCAACAGATTTCTGGCGGAGCTGACGGATTTTCTGGACGAACGCGATTTGCTGATCAAAGACTGGAAATATTTTGCCGGACTCTGCGGAGCAGCTTTTGTTTTCCGCCTGCTCCGGCAGATTGTAATGGATCTGGAAAACGGGCTTTTCATCGGCCCGGCAATTTCTGAAACACTCAGGGGATTGAAATCGGTTTTCTGGTTTATCTCAACGATTTACCAGGCAGTTTTACTGTCGCTTTTCCTCGGGCTAGTCATTGCCGGCATTCATCTTCTGGCTAGGAAGCTGGACGGAGAAGGGCATCTGAACGAAACATTTTCGCTGGGTGCGGCAGCTGTAACGATCGGACTTCTCGGCTATGGCTTGTATTATTGCACAGCCGGCGCTATTATCTTCCAGTTCAGCGGAGAGCCCTCTGTGAAAAGCCATGTTTTGAAAATTCTTCGTCCGATTCTGCTTCTGATTTCCGGTTCTGTTGCAGGTTGTCTCATGATTAAAGGCATCCCTCTTCTGAAACTGCCTGCGTTGGCCGTTTCGCACAGGTTTGATTCGCATAAAACACTGATCTCAGTATTGGTGCCGCTGTTGGCAGGGTGGCTGATACTGACAATCCTGACGCTCTCATGATGAAAAAGCACAGGATATTTGTTGTCTTCGGCACAAGACCTGAGGCGATTAAATTAGCGCCCCTGATTCTGGAACTGAAAAAACGGAAAGGTTTTCAGACACAGGTGGTGCTGACAGGACAGCACCGGAAGATGCTCGACCAGGTAATGGAAATTTTTGGTCTCAGAGCCGGATACGACCTGAATATCATGCGGGAAGGTCAGTCGCTCACCGATATCACGAAGGAATGCCTCGCCGGACTGGAAAAAATCTTCCGGGATGATCGACCGGATTTTGTCCTCGTGCAGGGAGATACTACAACGGCTTTTACCGGAGCCCTTGCCGCATTTTATCAGAAGATACCTGTCGGTCATGTTGAAGCAGGGCTCCGCACCGACGATAAATTTAATCCCTATCCGGAAGAGATAAACCGTCGCCTCATAACCTCGATTGCCGATTATCATTTTGCGCCGACCGGCTGGGCGGCTAAAAACCTGCTGAACGAAAATGTTCCGGCCGGCAGGATTTTCGTAACGGGAAATACCGTGATAGACGCCCTGCGGATTATCGTCAGGCGTCCTCTTAGCTCCGGATTTTTCAGACGTTTTAAAAAATCCCACAGGCTGATTCTGGTTACTGCCCACAGGCGCGAGAACTGGGGAGAACCGATGCGGTGTATTTGTGCGGCTTTAAAAAAACTGGTTTTGACCCATTATGACATCGAAATTGCTTTTCCTGTACATTTGAACCCCCGGGTCAGGTCCGTGGTTAAGAAATCAGGGCTCATTCATCCAAGGATCCATCTTTTACCGCCTCTTGATTATGAACTTTTCGCAGGCCTGATGAACAGGTGCTATTTTGTGATTTCCGACAGCGGCGGTGTGCAGGAAGAAGCACCTGCTCTTGGCAAACCGGTCCTCGTAATGCGGAAAACAACCGAACGGCCTGAAGGCATAAAAGCAGGTACTGTGCGACTGGTTGGCTGCAAAACCAGCAACATTGTTTCCTGGGCAGACAGGCTGCTTCTGGAACCGAGGGCATATAACAAAATGGCAAATGCTGTTAACCCGTACGGCGACGGCCTGGCTTCAAAACGCATTGCTGATTTCCTCAGCCGGCATTTCCGCATATCCCGGCATTTTCCTCAGCCGTTCAAAGCCCGGTGATCCGGAAACATGCGGATTATACCTGAGTATCGAGCAGCATCCTGACGCAGTTTCCCTGTTTTGCCTTGACACTTTATCCTGTCCGTGATAAGCTTTATTCAATATGAAATGTCCTTTCTGCGGTTATAAAGAAGATAAGGTTATTGATTCGCGGGAGAGCCGCGACGGCCTGGCTGTAAGGCGCAGGCGGCAATGCCTGAAATGCGCAAAAAGGTTCACGACCTACGAGGAAGTGGAAGTTACCATGCCACTTGTCGTCAAGAGAGACGGACGCAGGGAGCCGTTCAACAGGCAGAAAATTCTGAATGGTATCGTCCGCGCATGCGAGAAACGGCCTGTTTCGCTTGAAGCAATGGAGAGGATAGTCGGAGAAATGGAAAAGAAGATACAGGACCAGATGAAGAAGGAAATAAGTTCCACGGAGATAGGCGAGATGGTCGTGAGAAAACTTCATTCACTGGACGAAGTGGCGTATGTCAGGTTTGCATCCGTTTACCGCAGGTTCAAGGACGTAAGCGAATTCATGGACGAAGTGAAAAGATTGGTTACATGACTGAATTTTACCGCCGCCTTGGCTTAAAAATCCTCTGGGCCGAATACAATAACAGCGTTAACCGCCTCACCGCTGCCTTCGACAAAAAAATCAAGGACAAAAAATCCATGGTGAAGGATGCGCGCGAAACGCTGTCGAAGTTTACCTACTCGAAAATGCGGAAATGTTTCAATCCGCACTCGCCGTTCCTGCTGGAAAAGGAATTCTTTTCCGATATCATTGCCTGCAATGCCGCAGTCATTACGCGCATTCTCTGTCTTGCCGGAAAAGCAGATGAAGCCATGGAACAGCTGAAGGATTTTTACCGTCAGGCATACATGGCAGGATTTACCAGGGACAGGTCATTCGTCCTTAACCGTCTGGACTCGCGGACTTTTATGCCACTGCGCCGTTCTATAACCCGTCGTTACCTTGAAGAAATAGGGTTCAATCATCTTGACCGGATTCTGTTGTGTACAGGTGATTGCCAGACAATGCAGACCGCGGAACGGATCAGGTACCGGCTGGACCTGAAAGGAATGGATGTTCTTGCCTATCAGCATAGGCTTGGTTCGCTGGCGGAATCCGGATTGGCCGGGTGTTTCCAGCCGGTTGCGTATTTCTTTTTTGTCAATGCAGCGGCAGATTACGCGTTATTGCCTGATACCACTCGCCGGTCAATGCTTGACTCAATGCAGTACATTGTCGACTGGCTTCACACGACGCGTGTGAAAAAGTCGATTTTCGTCACCCATGTTTACTTCGGCGTGGACAATGTAGTGCGTTTTAAACGGGTGAAACGCAGCACAGCCATAGATGCGGTAACGCGTTATTCCGACGACGTAGCAGCGATTCTGTCCAGAGCTCCCAATGCACATCTCATTGATTTTCGCGACATTGCTCCCCTGAGTCACGGTACCGAGGCATTCCGCGATGCTCCAGACTATCCGGTTCCATTGCATATCCGTTTTGACATCATGGACTGCGTATCAGAGCGGATTGCAGAGGCACTGGCAGGACTGTAAAAGCAGTCACTCCTTCACTACGCTCCGATCGCAGAGCGGAATTAAGTATTATGTCACCTTAATTGTTAAGTTGCGAATCGTAAAAAGTATGGTATAATATATACGGGTATACATATGGCAATTTCAATGAAGCAAAAGCTGGGCGAAATGCTCGTGGATGAGGGTATTATCACCCATGACCATCTTGACCAGGCGCTCAAGGAGCAGAAGGCAAACGGAGGCCGCATTGAGCAGATTCTGGTGAAAATGGGGTTTATTTCCGAGGAAGTTATAATGGCTTTCCTCGGGAACCAGATGTCGATTCCCACCGTCAAGATTGCCGATATGGGCAACATTGATGCTGAAATTATAAAGATGGTTTCCCAGAATTTTGCCCAGCGCCAGATTCTTGTGCCGGTTTCCAAGGAGGGCAACAAGCTAAAAGTCGCGATGGCTGACCCGCTGAACGTTTCTGCTATCGACGATGTCAAAATGATGACAGGCTTGGAGATCGAACCGGTTTTAGCGTCGGAAGACGAAATAAAAGCGACGATTGCAAAAGCATACAGCGCGGATACCAGCGCGGAAATGGAGGAAGCCCTTCACGACCTGGATGTTGAGGACCACCAGGTTGATGTTCTTGAAACAGGAGATGACGACGAGAGTGCGGCGGCGGCGGCAAAGGACGGAGAAAAAGCTCCGGTAATCAAGATTGTGAATCTGATTCTTAACCAGGCGGTGAAAGAAGGCGCCTCGGATATACACATCGAACCAGGAGAAAAGGAATCGCGCGTCAGGTTCCGTATCGACGGTGTTCTGCACGAGAAACAGGTCCTGCCGAAAAAATTTCACGGTCCGCTTGTATCCCGGATTAAAATTATCGGCGAGATGGATATCGGCGAACGCAGAAAACCCCAGGACGGCAGAATCAAGCTGAAATTGCTCGGCCGCGAAATTGACATGCGTGTTTCGTGCCTGCCTGTTGTATTCGGTGAGAAGCTGGTTATCCGCATAGCAGATTCAACCGCTCTTCAGCTGGACCTGGCAAAACTGGGTTTTGAACCGGATATTCTGCAGGTATACAAGAAAAACATAGAGGCACCTTACGGCATTATACTGGTGACAGGGCCCACAGGGTCAGGAAAAACGGTTACACTTTATTCAACGCTGGGATTATTGAATTATCCCGACGACAATCTTTCCACGATTGAAGATCCCGTAGAAATCCTTATAGAAGGCGTCACGCAGGTTCAGGCAAATCCAAAGGCAGGGCTTACATTTGCCGCAGGGTTGAGATCGTTTCTGCGGCAGGACCCTGATATAATTATGGTGGGGGAGATACGCGACGGAGAAACCGCCAGTATTGCAATTAATGCCGCACTCACCGGCCACCTGGTTTTAAGCACCCTGCATACAACCGACGCACCCGGAGCAATTACGCGCCTTGATAACATGGGCATTGAGCCGTTCCTGATTACGTCGTCCGTAATCATGGTCATAAGCCAGCGTCTTGTCAGGAAACTGTGTCCGAAGTGCAAAGAAGCATATGAAGTTGCGCCTGAAATCCTTGAGGAAATGCAGTTCAAAGTCAAGCCCGGGGAGAAAATTATTTTTTACAAGCCCAAGGGATGCGAGCATTGCGCAAAGACAGGTTACAAGGGCAGGGTCGGAATTTACGAAGTGATGACAATGAACGAACCCATACAAAAAGGTATCCTGGCGCGGCAGTCAGCGGATGATCTCAAGAAAATCGCGATTGAGACAGGAATGGTAACGCTTCGTCAGGCAGGAATCAGAAAAATACGTCAGGGTGTTACTTCTATCGAGGAAATTCTGAGGGCTACAAAGGCGGACTGAGGAGAACGATATGGCTGTTTCAATGAAACATAAATTAGGCCAGATGCTTATCGATGAGGGCATCATTACCCAGGAGAATCTGGATGAGGCGCTCAAGGAGCAGAAGGCTACGAACAGCCGCCTGGAGCAGGTTCTGGTAAAACTGGGTTTTGTCACAGAGGAAGTAATAATGGCTTTCATCGGCAACCAGATGTCCATCAAGACAGTCAATCTGGCTGATTTCGGCGATATTGACCCGAATATCGTAAAAATTGTACCGCAGAACGTCGCTCTCAGACAGTGTCTGATCCCGATTTCAAAAGAAGGCAAAAAACTGACTGTTGCAATGGCTGACCCGCTGAATGTTTCCGCGATTGACGATCTCAAGCTGATGACCGGATACGAAGTTGAGGCGGTGCTGTCGCAGGAATCCGAAATAAAGAGCGCGATAAATAAGGCATACGGCGCAGGCAGCAGCGAAGAGATGGCCGAAGTGATGAAGGATCTTGGAGAGGATGCCAGCGTGGATGTGGTTGAAAATGAGGCGGAAATGGATGCCGCAGCGCTTGCCGCGGCGAGCCAGGACGCGCCGATTATCAAGCTTGTCAATGCAATGCTGGGCGAGGCGGTAAAACTGCGCGCGTCGGATATTCACCTGGAAGCCCTGAAAACGCGGTCGCGCGTCAGATTTCGCATCGACGGAGTTCTGCATGAGATACAGTCGCCTCCCAAAAAACTGCACGCGGCACTG
>Ga0172362_10000480_pt1 | contig 32433 bp, 34 predicted proteins | sample LakKivs1_kivu2a2_FD_114534 | JGI IMG/M metagenome (GOLD analysis project Ga0172362, IMG submission 114534) | Sediment microbial communities from Lake Kivu, Rwanda - Sediment s1_kivu2a2 | ecosystem: Environmental > Aquatic > Freshwater > Lake > Sediment | place: Rwanda: Western Province, Lake... | reverse complement strand
GCCATTCGCCATTCGCCATTCGCCATTCGCCATTCGCCATTCGCCATTCGCCATTCGCCATTTGCTATTTGCTATTTGCTATTTGTCTTTCCACCTGTGCCCATCCCGACGACTCCTGGGATCGCGTGCTCGAGACCGGGACCTTATGCGTAGGGATGGATGCCAGTTTCCCACCCTTCGAGATGATCGCCGCCGACGAGGTGCTGGTCGGATTTGACGTGGACCTGGCGCAGGAGTTGGGGCGGCGACTGGGTGTCGAGGTGCAGTTCGTCGCCAATCTCCCTTACGATGGCCTCTACGATGCGCTGGCGGTGGGCCGTGTGGATGCCGTCATCTCCGCGCTCGTCGTCAATCCCGCCCAGATGGCCGATTTCGCCTACTCGGCCCCCTACTTCGACGCCGGGCAGGTCCTGGTGGTGCGCGATGGGGAGACCGGCATCGAGGAAATGGGCGACCTGAGCGGACGCAAACTCGCGGTCGAATTTGGCACGCCGGGGGACCAGGAGGCCCGCCAATGGACACGCAAGTTGTCTGGACTGACCGTCGTGCCCTATCAGACGGCGGCCGAGGCGCTGGCAGCCATCGCGACAGGGGAAGCCGATGCTGCACTGGTGGACCACGTCTCGGCACTGGCGACGACAGCCCGTCCCGGCTCGCCCAGGTCAGGTTCGGGAAGCGGGCTGACCATTGTGGGCAAGCCGGTTGTCGAGGAACCTTACGCCGTGGCTGTGCGTCGGGAAAGCCGCCATCTGTTGCGCGCGATCAACCAGGCGCTGGCGGAGGTGGAGTCAGACGGAACGATGGAAGCGTTGATGACCAAATGGCTGGCCAGAAACGTAGGGCAGACCAATCTACCAATCTACCAATTTCCCAATTTCCCAATCTACCAATTCCCAACTGGCGATAAACTTGACACTCAATTGGTTCATGCTACCATGCCCCCGGCACGTAGGGTCCTGGTGACCAATCACATAACTAGGAGGCAATCGTGGACAAAGCACTGTTTCAAGCCATGGCCCAGAGCATCATGGATGGCGAAGTCGAGGTCGCAGAGCGATTGGCGCGACAGGCCGTCGAACAAGGGATTGATCCACTCGAGGCCATCAATCAAGGATTCGTCGTCGGCGTGAACTATGTGGGTGAACAATTTGCCCAGGGTGAAATGTTCCTGCCTGACCTGGTGCTGGCTGGTGAAGCGATGAAGGCTGCCGTGGCCGTGCTCGAGCCGGAGATGGCCCGGCGCGGGGCCGAACGGAAGATGCTGGGAAAAGTCGTCCTGGGAACTGTGGCCGGAGACATTCACGAAATCGGCAAAACGCTGGTCGGGACGATGCTGGCTTCCAGCGGCTTCCAGGTGTACGACCTGGGCGTGGACGTGCCGATCGGGACGTTCGTTGAGAAAGTGCGCCAGGTTAACGCCGACATCGTGGGGTTGAGCGCGTTGCTCACCACGACCATGGCCAGGCAGCGGGACGTCATTGAGGCCCTGGACGAAGCAGGCTTGCGGCCCAAGGTCAAGGTGATGGTGGGAGGCGCGCCCGTCACGGGCAGTTGGGCCGACGAGATTGGCGCAGATGGCTACAGCGAGGATGCGATTGGAGCCGTCGCTGTGGCAAAACGGCTCATGGGAATATAAGGAGGCGCTTGGATGATCAGACCTACACTCCAATTCCTCTCCCCGGACACGGTCGACCGTGTGATCGAGGAGGCCATCGAACTTCTGCAAGACCCGGGCGTGCGGGTTCACTCACCGCAGGCGCTCAGTCTGCTAAGCGACCGCGGGGCCCAGGTTGACCTGGAGGCGAAGGTCGCTCACATGCCGGCCGGACTGGTCCAGCGCGCCGTGGAGACTGCCCCCAAGTCCTTCTACCTGTACGACTTCGAGGGCCAACCCGCGGTTCACTATGGCGGGGACGACGTCCAATTCGACCCCGGCTCGACGGCCATCGAGTTCCTGGACTATGGGGCGACGACCTCTCGCGCCCCCACGACTGCCGACTTTGTCCGCTACGTCCAATTGGCCGATAGCCTGCCCGCGCTGGACGCCGTCAGCACAAGCCTAGTGTGCGCCGACGTGCCCCAGGAGATGGCTGACCTGTACCGGCTCTTCCTGGTGCTGCTCTACGCCCGCAAGCCGGTCGTCACCGGGGCCTTTGCCGTCGAAACCTGGCGCGTGATGAAGGACCTCCTGGTGGTCATGGCGGGCAGCGAGCAGGCGCTGGCAGAGAAGCCTACGGCCGTCTTCGACGTCTGCCCCTCGCCGCCGCTCTTGTGGTCGGAGATCACGTGCGAGAACCTGATGGACTGCGCCCGGTACCGGGTCCCGGCCGAGCTGGTGAGCATGCCGCTGACCGGCGCGACCGGCCCGGCGACGCTGCTGGGGGCCATCGTCCAGCACGCCGCAGAGTCGCTCAGCGGCATCGCCATCCACCAGTTGGTGAATCCTGGCGCGCCCATCGTCTGGGGTGGCTCACCGGCAGCGTTCGACATGCGCACCGGCACGCCGCCGATGGGTGCTATCGAGACGATGATGATTGACTGCGCCTACGCCCAGATCGGCAAGTCGCTCGGCCTGCCCACTCACGCCTACCTGGGGATGTCCGACGCCAAGATCGTGGATGCCCAATGTGGCTTCGAGAGCGGCATCAGCGCGACGCTGGGGGCGCTGGCCGGCATCAACATGATCAGCGGGCCGGGCATGCTCGACTTTGAGAGTTGTTTTAGCCTGGAGAAACTGGTCGTGGATGCCGAGATCGTGGGGATGGCCAAGCGGCTCGTGGCCGGCATCGCCGAGCGGGAGACGCCGTTGGCGCTGGACGTGATCCGCCAGGTGGGGCACGCCGGCCACTTTATGGCCACCCGCCACACCAGGCAGTGGTTCCGCCAGGAACTCTTCATCCCCAGCGCGGTCGTGGACCGCGACTTCCGCCGCAACTGGGAGGAGAAGGGAAGCAAGGACACCGCCCAGCGAGCACACGGGCGGGCCGAGGCGCTGATTGCCGCCTATCAGTCGAAGGGCCTGTCTGCCGAAGTAGTCGCCGAACTGGAGGCCATCACGCTACGGAGGGCACAGGCCGCGGGGATGGACCGGCTGCCGCCGCGCTGATCCCTCATTGCGTATTCCAGAAAGGGGGTGGTGGAAGCAAATCTGGCTTGCTCTGTATAGGAACGTTTATCCCATAGTATTTCCAAGAGGAGGAAAAGTTAGCATGAAAACGTCAAAATTGATTGCATTATTGCTGTTGGTGGCCGTCGTCATGTTGAGCCTGGGCGTCGGCTGCCAGCCCAAGGGACCTGAGGATCTGCTGGACCAGGTCATGGCCGCTGGCAAGTTGCGAGTCTCCAGCGACGCCAACTATGCCCCGCAGAGTTATCTCGACGAGAACGGCAACTGGACCGGCTTCGACGTCGAGGTGGCCCGCGAGGTCGCCAAGCGGCTGGGAGTTGAGCTGGAACTGATGGCCATTGACTGGGACATCATCACCGGTGGGTCCTGGAACGCCCGCTGGGACGTGAGCATCGGCAGCATGACGGCCACCGAGGAGCGGAATGCGATCCTGTGGTTCACCAATCCGTACTACTATACCCCTGCCGGCTTCGCAGTGCACACCAACAACACCAGCTTTACCTCGGTCGGTGACCTGGCCGGGGCCACCATCGGCGTGGGCACGGAGACGACCTACGAGCGCTGGCTGGACAAGGACCTGACGATTGGTATCCCCGGCTTTAAAGTCGTCTACGCCGACTGGGAAGCGGGCGAAGTGCGCCCCTACTCTACCGACGCGGAGGCGATCCAGGACCTGGCGCTGGGCGACGGTGTCCGGCTCGACGCAGTAATGTCGGCGATCCCTACATTGCAGGAGGCGATCAACGTCGGGCAACCGCTCAAGCTGTTGGGCGAGCCCGCCTTCTACGAGCCACTCTGCTTCGCGTTGGACAAGGGCCGCGGCCCCAGTGACAAAATGCTGGCAAAGTTCAATGAGATCCTGGCCGCGATGCATTCCGACGGCACGCTGACCAAACTCTCCATGCAATTCTATGGCGAGGACCTGACCAAGGCGCAGTAGCAGGCCGCTGCAGCCGTGAGATACGCGCGCTAGAATCCGGGACGGGCGCAGGCGGCGCACCGTCGCGTGCCCGTCCCTCACTCTGGTTCCCAGTACAAAGCGGGACGGGAGACCTGGGCTTAAGCCGGGGAATCCCCCGCGGAGTGGGGCAGACTTTCCAGTCTGCCATTCCATGGGATCGGTCACCAGGAGCTATCAATGAATCGTAGCTACGTCCTCAGATTGGCTCTGGTCTGGGTTGCCATCTTTCTGCTGCTGGCGGGCGCCTTTCGATTGCTCGAGTTCGACCTGGCGTTCATGTCCCACTGGGTGGGATTCTTGTTCCAGGGCATTGGCTACACGATCATCGTCTCGGCCATCTCTATTTTCTTCGCCGTCATCCTGGCGCTCATCGGCGCACTGGCCCGGCTGTCCAGGAACCCCGTTGCCAACGGTATTTCTACCTTCTACGTCTCTTTCGTCCGCGGCACTCCACTCCTGGTGCAGGTCTACATGATCTACCTGGGCCTGCCCCAGGTAGGCCAGAGCCTGGAGACGTTGGGGGTGAAGATGATGGGTACCGGTGCGCCGGCCTGGGTGCCTGGCCTGTTCGCCTGGCTGGCCGGGCTGTTCGTGTTGGACGCTATCCCTTCCGGCATCCTGGCGCTTTCGATCAACTACGGGGCCTACATGACCGAGACCTTTCGCGCCGGCATCCAGTCCATCCACGGGGGCCAGCGAGAAGCAGCGTTGGCGTTGGGCATGACGCCCGCCCAGTGTATGCGCCGCATCATCCTGCCCCAGGCCCTGCGCATCGTCATCCCGCCGGTGGGCAACGATTTTATCGCCATGTTAAAGGACTCGTCGCTCGTCTCGCTGATGGGCGTGATGGAGTTGACCTGGCGCGCCCAAAAAGTCGGGCGGCGTTACTTTCGTTCCCTGGAACTGCTGACCATCGCCGCCCTGTTCTACTGGATTATGACGATTGCGCTGCAGACTGTCCAGGGACGCATCGAGGAGCGCCTGGGGCGCGGGAGGCAACGGTAATGGCGTCCACCAGCGTCATCAAGGTCAGAAACCTGCACAAGCGCTTCAAGGACCCGGCCCACCGGGGCGAGTGGCTGCACGTCATCCAGGGAGTGGACCTGGACGTCGAGCCGGGCCAGGTAGTGGTGATCATCGGCCGCTCGGGGGCCGGCAAAAGCACGCTTCTGCGCTGCCTGAACTTTCTGGAAGATCCAGACGAGGGAACGGTCGAGATTGACGGCGTGGAGATCCGTGCCGGGGAGCACAACCGCGAGCGTACCAGGCAAGTCATCGAGATCCGCATGAAGGCCGGCATGGTCTTCCAATCCTTCAACCTCTTCCCGCACATGACGGCGCTGGAAAACGTGGTCGAGGCGCTGATCACGGTGAAAAAGTGGTCCCGGGAGCAGGCCATCGCGAAGGCGGAAGAAGAGCTCAAGTGGGTGGGGCTTCTGGACAAGCGGGACGAGTATCCCATCCGCCTCTCTGGCGGCCAGCAGCAGCGCATCGCCATCGCGCGCAGCCTGGCCATGGAGCCCAAGATCATGCTCTTCGACGAGCCGACTTCCGCGCTGGACCCCGAATTGATCGGCGAGGTCGTGGAGGTGATGGAGCGGCTGGCGCGGGAGGGCATGACGATGGTGGTGGTCAGCCACGAGATGCACTTTGTGCGTGACGTGGCCAACCGGGTGATCTTTATGGACGACGGGCTGTTCATCGAAGATGCACCGCCGTCGGTGATGTTCACCAGGCCCCAGGACGAGCGCACGCGCCAGTTCCTGACGCACATTCTGTAGCGCTGCCTGCCTGGACTAACGCCACGCCGCCTGCCAGGCGCACGAGCCTGGCCCCCAGCCGGGCCAGGACGAATGTCTGCTGCACGAAAAGCACGAGCAGCCACCAATCGAGCGGCATATTTGCCATCAGCCCCCAGCGGTAGAGCGCGTGCAGCAGGCCTAGCAGAAGTAGCGCCAGCCCGTACAGCCCGGCCATGCCGGGGAAGTTGCGGAAGACGAAGCGCACCGCCTGGACGAACGTACGGGCGACGTTGCGCGTCCCCCCCACGACGGCGAGGGTGCGGGTGGTTTCCATCAGCGCCAGCCAGAGCACGGCGAAAAAAGCCAGCAGTGGGATGACCGCCCACGCCAGCCACCCGGCGGCGGCGATGGCCGCCACCGCCGCGCCGATGAGCGGTATGAACAGGGCGAGGGACGCGATGCCCTGTGCCGCGCCCAGCAGCAGGAAAGCCCCCCACCAGTGCCAGCACCCCCACAAGAAGCGGCGCCAGCGGCGTGGGGCAGACTTTCCAGCCTGCCATTCCAGTGGGGCAGACTTTCCAGTCTGCCATTCCAAACGCGCGGGGGCTTCCGCATAAGTCAACAACACGCCGCCGCTCAAGAAGGCGGCCGGTAGCCCCGCCAACAGTGGCAGGAGCGCTGCCGTGGCCAGCCCCAGCAGCGTAGCCTGTTGCATCCCGCGCGAGCCCCTGGGCTCCGTGCCCCCTGGCCCTAACGCTGCATCGGTGAGCGGCGACATCAGCGTCTCAATCACCAGCCAGGCGTCCACGCCGTCGGCGGCCTGGCGGATGGCGGGCCGGTGGCCCAGCCCGGTGGCCAGCCCCAATGCCGGGAGCGCTGCCAGCAGCAAGCCGCTCGCCAGGTTAACGGCGAACAGGACCAGCAATACCCACTTATAGTGCAATGCGCGGGAAAGACCTGTGCGGAAAGCCTGCCACCCGTTCATGGCCACGTGTCTGCCTTAAATGCTGCTGATACCTACATTTGCGCACCCACAGCACACCCCACGTGTGTCGGCCAGCGGCGTAATGGGAGTATAGATGGGCAGGCATGCTCGCGCGATTTAACGTGATCAACAGCCTTTTGGACTGTTCCAAGAACAGCAGTAGCTCGGGGTCTGGTATACCCAGGGGTGGAGACTGGGCATCGCCGATGCGAAGGATATCTATGCGAGGTTCACGGCGCAACAGTGCTCGCTTCAGGAGCAAAGGCACGTTCTCGTCCAGGAGGAAACGTACCTTCATGCCTGGGAGATCTGCGCCTGGATCATTTTAGCCTGGAGCGTGCGCAGGCGTTGGACGACAGGCGGCACATCTCTCTCCCGTTCCCGCTGCCGTTCTTCCGCCCATCTCTCCAGACGAGCGATGTAGTTGTCCACCTCGGACTTGTGGCGCAAGTAGTAGGCAATCGTGGCGTACACCTGTTCCAGGTTCAGGGATGGGTACTCCTGCACGATCTCCTCAGGAGATAGGCCGTCCTGGAAAGCATAGACCACCGTTTCGATTCCTACCCGGGTACCTTTAATACGAATGTCCTCTGGGCTCTGGTAGTCGAAATATTCTTCTCGTGACATACTCCCTCCCCCTCATTCCGTGAATTCCAACCTGGATTATAGCATGCCTTCCACAAAGGGCCAACTATAACCCTCCCAGGGCTAACAGCGCGTTCTGGAGGCCGTAGAGCAACCGGGTGACCAGCGCCAGCCACGACGAGACCTCCAGGGAGCGCGAAAGCCCGTTGTCGGCCCAGCGCAGGTCCACCAATACCTTGCGCGCCGGGTCTACTTCGGCGCTGTGCACCGGGGGCCGCTCGGCGTAGGTGAGCGTCACCTCGGCTTCTGTCCCGTCCCACGGCTCCAGCACGGTGCTGCCGTCAGCGAAAGTGACCAGTACGTTGGTTGGAATGACCAGGTCGCCTTGGCGCGCTACGGTGACCTCGTGCCCGCTCACACCGGTCACCGTATAGTTCAGCACGCCGTCACCGTAGACCAGCCCATCGAAGAACCACGCCAGGTCCTGGCCAGCGACCTCCTCTGCCACGGCGTGGAAATCCTTCGTCGTGGGGTGGCCAAACTGGTAGCGCCGGAAGAACGTGCCCATCACGTCCAGCATCGTCTCCTCGCCCAACGTCCGCTCGAGCGTGCAGAGCGCGAGCGTGGGCTTGGAATAGGCCGCCACGCCGTACTCGATCATCCCAAAGTCCCAGGCTCGCCCGTACATTGGCACCCGAGGGGTGGCCAGGTACTCCATGCGCCGCACGTCCAGGTAGCCCACGTGCAGGTTGCCGGCGTCCAGTGCGGAGGTGTCGGCGCCGTAGACCTCCTCCACCACCCGCAACGTCGAGTAGTCGGTGAACCCTTCGTCCAACCAAGGCTCCTCGGCCTCGTTGAACGCGACCATGGACTGCCACCACTGGTGGCCGATCTCGTGGACGACGACCAACTCAACCGAGCGTTCCATCCCGCTGCGCGGCAGGCCCGCTCCTAACCCAAACAGGCTCAGCGCGCCGGCCGTGACGAGCGTGGGGTACTCCATTCCGCCGGCCCCCTCTCCGTCGTCGGGCACGTCCACGATGGTCAGGCGGGCGTAGGGGTAGGGGCCGTACCAGCGGCCGTAGCGGCGCACGGCCGTTTCGGCCGCGTCGAGCGCTCGCTCGGCCGTCCAGGCGTGCTCCGGCAGGTACAGGTACAGTACCTCGACCCCGTCCACCTGGCGTGCAGCCTCCTGGAAGTTGGGGGAAGCGGTCCAGGCAAAGTCAATCACGTTCTCGGCGTGGTACGATACAGTTTGAGTGCTGTCACCGTTGTCTACTGTGGAGACGGGGAGGCCCGTCCCGCCGGTGACGTATCCCGCCGGCAGCGTGATGTGCACGTCGTAGGTCCCGAAATCGGCGTAGAACTCGGAATTGGCGTGGAAGGGATAGGCGTTCCACGCTCCCTCCTGCCAGACGCCCAGTTTGGGGAACCACTGCCCGACCATGAAGAAATCGCCGGCGTAGCCGGTGCGGGCGAAGACAAAGGGGAGTTGCGCGCGAAAGTCCAGCGCGACCTCGATCGTTTCCCCCGGCGCGACGGGGGCGGGCAAGGTGGCACGGGCGAGCGTCCCGTCCTCGATCTCCTCCAGCGCCAGCGGGGTCCCGGTGCCGGTGTACCCACCGGCCTCACCGGCGTCGGCCAGGCGGATGCCGGTGACCTGAATCCAGCCGGGGTGTTGCGGGTCCCAGCGGCGTCCCCGGCCCGTGGCTCCGCCTTCCCGCAGGAAGAGGCTGTTTTCGTCGCGGAAGGCGTTGAGGTAGAGGTGGAAGACCAGGTCGGGGATGGGGTCGGCGGTGGCGTTGGTGTAGGTGACGACCTCGTGCGCCGTGAGCGTCTTGGCTTCGGCGTCGAGCGTGACCGAGATGGTATACGAAGCAATGGGGATAGCGTGGGCGGCATGCGCGATGGGAGGAGGCAGGAGGCAGGAGGCAGGAAGCAGGAGGATGAGGAGATGCAAGATGAACGGAACAAAGGGACGGAAGGTTCTCACTGTCCTTCTTTTATGACCTGCGAATGGACCCAATCAGGAAAACACCCTCGCTTCTGCCCAGGCGGGCAATGCACAGGTTGCTCTCTGCTCTCCGAAGCCATACCTCAAACTCCTCGGTGGTCATAGAATACCTTCCCCTCACGTAAGGCCTGGCGATAGATGAAAAATGGACTCTCATGGTGCCGTTCCAATGTTTTCGCGTCAACCACCACGACGTCCACTGCTACACCAACCTTCCTCTCCAGAAGAACACGATAGACGCGGCGAGAGATTTCCCGCTCGTTCTGGACACCTCGTACCACCACCAGGAAATCATAGTCGCTCTCTTCCTGCGCTGTCCCTTTCGCCCTGGAGCCAAACAGGATAACCCGTTCCGGCCTGGCCTCTTCGACGATGATCTCCACGATAGTCGGCAGAAGTTGCCGATCAACCTTCTTGCTCATTTGCAATCTTTCTTTTGCGGATTGACCGGCCGCAGAGTGCGACCGGTCAATGGGTCACAGCCAAGAGTCCGGTCATTCTCGATCATCCGTCTTCAGTCGCTTGCCCGTAACTCCTTGGCCAGCTCTCTGGCTACCCGGTCTGGGGGGGCTTGGGACTCGTGGACGTTTTGATGGACTCTGCGAGCGAGCGCCCTAACTTGCGGCATTTCTCCAGTGTCGCCTGATTGGGTCGCCCGTACGATCCGACGGTTTCACCCACCTTCGAGCCCAGCAGGCCGAACAGTTCCTCGAGTGGGCCGCGGACCGCCCCACCGCCGCCGTGAGAGTAGAATAGCGCATAGGGCTTGCCCTCCAGCCCTCTCGGGTTGGACTGTTTGGCGATGTACCAGTCGTCCAAGAAGGTCTTCAGCGTGCCGGCGATGGTGCTGAAATAGTCCGGCGAGCCGAAGGCAACCGCGTCAAACGTGCGGTACTGCTCAATGTCCAGGCGTGTCTCATTGGTGTTGACCAGCGTGACCTCGGCGCCCGCATCTTGCGCCCCTACGGCTACCGCCCTGGCCATCTCAGCGGTATTGCCGTACTGTTGGGAGTGGTGAAGAACGAGCACTGAACCCATGGGAATCCTCCTATGTGTCTCTAGATACTGGAAGGGCACATCGAAATCTCTTTCAATCATCTGATGTGTCGTCGAACAGCCCTAACTGGTACGCTCCACCTGGGGCATCCAGGTTGATCTGACGCGGTACCACCCTCCCTTCGTCTATACCACCCGATTTCTTGATATTCTCGACAATAGTAGGCAGACAATATTCTGCCATCTGCTCGCAGATCTGGGGCGTGTCGAAGCGCAATACTTTCCAGCCCATCGTCTCCAGGTCATTAACTCGCACGTTGTCCTGCGGAGCGCGCTCTGGGTTGGCGTGAAAGGTGTCGCCGTCGGTTTCTACATCAAGTTTACCTGATACGCAGTAGATGGCAAAGTCAAGAGCGTAGGAGTGTCTTTTCACCTGAACAAATTCTTGTCGCTCAGCACTGATCTGCACTCGTGTTAGCTCAGCCCAGAGCCGGTCTTCCAATGGACTTTCGTCATACAGATCGTTAATCTCGACAGCGCTGCTGAACTTGTCCCATGTGGTCGGTATGAAGACGATGCGTCGCTGGCGTCTGCTGAATATAGGTCTGGGCAGTCGTCGCAGAGGTTCCAGGATCAGTTGGTAGTAGCGCCGTCTCCCTTTTTCGTCACGGGGCTGATCGGGAAAGAGTTGCCAGCGGTAGACCTGGCGCACATCGAGCACGCGGGCGTAGTAGTTGACAGCAAAGGCTTCGCTGCCAAAGACCTTCGTCTGGTAAAAGGCCAGCCACTCCGGCGGCCAGCGGTCCTTCAGCCATTTGTGGACGCTGCTGGTCGGGATACGGTACCAATGCTGGTCGCGTGCGACAGCAAAGTCGAGCAGGTTATTGAGAATAGCGACCAGTACTTGACCGCGGATGGCCATTGCTCATCAGCACCCTCACGGATTATAACATCCTATGCGCCAACACACAAAAGGCGGCCCCAGGCCCGGAGGCTCAGCAGGCCATCTGGAGTACTGCCGAGAAAACGGGCGATCAACCACCTTCCAGCAGCGCCTCGGCCGGCACGCCGACCCACCCGGCCAAGACCTCGACGACGGTGCGAGCGTTGACAATGAGGGCAGAATCCAGGTCGGCAGGGGCGCTGATCGTGGGAATCCGGGCGCGGGCGCAGACTTCATCCAGTAAGTGCAGTTCGATTGGTTGACCCATCCGGTGGGAGGGAGTATAATATCTTCAGACTCCGAGGGAGGGGGTGATGGGCCATGCGCATGAAAGAACTGATCGAAGATATGGGCCGCCTGGAGACGGAACTCCATAAGTTTGAGACCAGGTTTGGCGTGAAATCGGCGGACTTTTACGAGGCGATGACGCGGGGCGAGTTGGAGGAATTCGACGCCCTGGACGAGTATCGCATGGAGTTCATCGAATGGCTGGCGCTCTACAAGACTTGGCTGAGCCTGAACGACAAGTACCACCAGTTGATCGCCCGCGAGCCGGTGGCTCTCCAGATCAAGGTCAACCTGGAACTGAGCTATGCCTGATGAGCCGCTGTCTTCGCCCCGGGCCTATGAGTTGTACGTCTACGGCTTGAGTGAGCGTCACCCTTCTATCCAACGCTCGACGCTGGTCTACATCCCCTCCGGCGCGCTCTTTGGGCGCGTGGAGGGGATGGTTTTCTTCGAGGGCCAGATTGTCCTCTGTGTGCAAGAGTTCCTCAACTTCGAAACGATAGCATACCCCTGTGCACACGTAAACGGGGCGACACTTGTCGGTGTCGCCCCGTTCTGTTGCGAGGCTCACGATATGGCGCGTCATGAGCACTTCCAGTCGTGCCCGCTGTGTGGAGGCCAGCCTGCTGCGGGCGACAGCCCACAAAGCGTCGTTATTCAGGGCTTGCAGGCTACGTAGGTCTTCGCGCAATCCGGCCGGCACGTCGTCCAGCGAGGGGGGATCAAGCATCATCCCCTCTCGACGTTAGCGCTGACCGACGCTTCGGTAGATACGACAGGCCTTACACCCTTCAAACGCACCCTGATCGTATAATCCCCCAGAAAAATCTCGTCGTCGTGAACGGCGAAGGGCAAGGGGGTGTCCTTGGGTGGGATGAACACCAGCGTGTCACCTACGATCTCACCCTCCATCTCAAGATATTGCGTCGGACGGCGTGCTCCGATCTCTTCCAGGGCAGCGAAAAAGGTGTCGACCGGGATGTCCTCAAAGTCGCGCTTCATCCAGGTATCGAACAACTCTTCGACTTCCTCGTGCGAACGGCCTTCAAATAGATCCTTCACTGTCATCACTTGGCCCCCTGTTGATATGCCAGAATCTTCGCTTTCCATACCTCATAAGCGGCGACAACCAGGCGGCGGCCACGATAGTAGAAGTGAGACACGGCGGGGAAATGTTGGTGAGCCTGGCTCAAGTCGGCCGCTGCCGTCTCACCGTTGATAGCTGCCCAGGCCTCCGGTTGCATGATGACTGCCCATACCCGTTGCCGCCTGGTGTGGTCATACAGGCGTGTGATGTAAAAGTCCTGCCGCGGGATCTGCATATACACCATCGCCAGGAAGTAAGAACTGGTCTTGATATCGCCGCGCCAGTCGCTCACGACCAGGTCAAAACTCAGGCGGCGTTGAACCGGATCGGTGATGTCGTGGGCAACGAATGTGACACCGGCTGCCTTCAGATCGCGGTAGACGGCGACCTCGAAGATATAACCTTTGGCAAAGCTGTCCCACCAGAAGGTACAGTAAGCACGCAAGTAAAGGCTATACGGAGCGGTTGGGTCATACCAGCCCGACCTCACAAGCCGGTCAGTGATGGTACGGGCATAAGCAGCTTTGAGCGGGACACCTTCTCGTTCCGGGTCTGCCAGTTGCAGCAGGCGCACCAGAAAGTCAGCGGCAATAGGCTCTTCGACGACGTTGTAGTAAATGGCCGCGAACGTGCGAGATTCGTCTTCCGCCTGTACCTGGGCCTGGCCTAACAGGTCGAACGCCTCCAACGTGTCCTGCCATCCGCTTGACGTCAGCCGCGCATCCTGGATGTATTGCTCCACGGCATGTCGGTGTCGCTCGGTGAAGGCAGCGGGCAGCATAATACGGCAGTCCATCATAGCGGATTATAGCACCTTACGAGACAACGGGCAAAGGGAGCAAAGCCACTCAGATACCATCCAACAACCCCTCGGCCGGCACGCCGACCCACCCGGCCAGTACCTCGGCCACGGTGTGAGCCGTGACGACCAACCCTGCACTCAAGTCGGCGGGGGCGCTGATCGTAGGAATGCGGGCGCGGGCACACGCCTCGTCCAGCAGGTCCAACGCCTTGTCAGGCAGGTGACGCTGGGGCAACCAGCCGACGGAGAGCCGTACAGCGGCCTCCAACGCGTCGTCGACGATGAGCACGTGGTGATGGGCCTCGTAGCGCTCTTTGACGCCCCGCAGGATCTCCAACGCCCCCTCCGGCGCCGGTTCCGGCACCCGCACCGGCTGGAAGCGGCGCTCCAGCGCGGCGTCCTGCCCGATGTACTGCCGGTACTCGTCGGGCGTCGCGGCCCCGACGACGCGCAGGTCGCCCCGCGCCAGTGCAGGTTTGAGGATGTTGCCCGCGTCCAGCGCGCCGCCTTCGACCGCGCCTGCCCGCAGGATGGTGTGGATCTCGTCAACGAACAGGATGACGTTGCCGGCCTGCTTGACCTCGTCTACCAATCCCAACAAGCGCTCCTCGAACTGGCCCCGGTAGGTGGTACCGGCAACGAGATTGGCGACGGGCAGTTCGACCAGCCGCGTGCCTTTCAGTTCGTCGGGGATACGACCGGCGGCGATGAGCACGGCCAACCCTTCGACGATGGCGGTCTTGCCCACGCCGGCCGGGCCGACCAGGACGGGGTTGTTCTTCTTCTTGCGGGCCAGTGTGCGCACCAGTCCGCGCAGCTCTTGCCTGCGACCGATGAGTGGGTCGAGTTCGCTCGCTCGTGCCAGCGCGGTCAGGTCGCGGCCCACGCGGTCGAGGATGGGGGTGGCGGAGGCCAGACCCGCGCGCAAGGCCTGGACGTCCACGCCGAGGGCGCGCAGGGTGCGCAAGGTGAGGCTGGATGCGTCGTCGTCGAGGATGGCGGCCAGCAGGTGACGCTCCTCAACCTGAGCCGCATCCTCGTCCGCCGCCAGCGTCCGGGCCTGCTGGAGGTTGGCGGCGGCGCGAGAGGTCAGTTTGGGCTCGGTACCGGGCGGGGCTTCTCCCTGGCCCAAGGCCATGCGCAGCCCATCGCGCACGGCCTTGGGGTCGTGGCCCTGGGCGCGCAGTGCGGCGGCGGTGACCCCGTCCAGTTTGGTCAGCGCGATGAACAGGTGAGGCGTGCCCAGGACAGGGGAGTGCTGGTATTGGGCTTCGGCCAGCGCCAGGGTGATAGTATTCTGGATCTCAGGTGCGAAATTGGACATCATTTGAAAAGACGCTTTGCCCTTCCACGTGCTGATTCGATCTGTAACTGTTCGTCTATCCACATCTCTTGTATTTTTGGATCTTCTTTATCAGGACTTGGCAGGATCGAGTAACCCGTCTCCCATGCTTCAAGCGCCCTATCAAGAAAATGGCCTGCTTCTTCGTACGCACGTTGATCCAATCTCTGCAAACCCAGACGGTAGTAAGAAGTTGCAACCCACAAGTAGGCCAAAGCCCGGTTGAACAGATCATGAGGGATCATCTTTTCTGTGGGAATTAATGAGTAAATGTTTACTGCTTGCAAGAACGCTGCTACCGCCAGATCACACCTATCTTGGTCAAGATAAGACCTGCCTTGATCTTGATATGCCTCTATCCAGCATTCCACCATCGAGAATGAAGCCTCTGGGGTTATCTCTAAAGCCAACTCAACAGTTGCATTGGCTTGGTCAAACTTGCCCAATTTGATATAGGCCTTGGCAAGCCCCATGTACGCATCACCTCGACCAAATGAGCCTCTACCTAGTGAAGATAGGTATAACAGGCTGTCTTCCTGTTCAGGCCATTCCATGCCTACGGCTTGTCGGAATGCAGATAGAGCTTGTTCAGGCTGGTCCAGTTCGAGGTAAGCCTCACCTATAGCAACAAAGGATTCTGTATAATTGGGCCTCAAGGAGACTGCCCGTTGATGCTCAACAAGTGCTTCTGAGAGATTGGAATCAACAGCCAAGACCCTTCCCAGGTTGTAGTGAATCTCAGCAGAATTAGGATTGACAGCAACAGCTTTCTGGTAAGCAGAAAGAATCTTCAGGTAGCAGGCTCCACTGTGCCAGTGCATGTCGAAGTAGTAGTGCGAACGAACAGAATCAGCATCTACTCGAATTGCTTGCTGAAGTGTACGGGCAGCGAGATCATAGGCCCCCTGCTGTTCGTAGAGCTCTGCCAGCTCAATATACCCCTGTGGAAAGGTTGGATCTACGGCCGTTGCTTGCTGATACGCTTCTTGTGCCTTGTCAAATGCCTTCATTTCCAGAAAGATCTTCCCCAACTCGAGATAGGCTTCCGCGTACTTGGGGTAGATTCCAATGGCGCATTTCAGTTCTTCGGCCGCTTGCTCCCATTTCTTCCCAAATGTCAAATCCGTCGCACGATTGAAGTGCTCTTTGGCCAGTGCGATGTCCGCTGCGTCAAAAGATTCCCCTTGAGTAATGTGCACCACTTTTTCGCTGCGCAGTGCCTGTGCTAACTCTCCTGCGTGTGGCCGCCCCCCTGCTTCCTTCGCCATCGCCACCATCACAACTTCCCCAACCCAACCTGGCACTTCAGGACACGCCTGGCACACGCTCTCAAGACCTCGCTGGCAAACGGCCTCCGCCAGCAACTCGTACAGCCGAGCCTGGAACAGCACCACGTTGGACCCTGCCGTCTCCCGCGCCTGCTGCCCCAATGCATCCATATCCACGTAGTGCCACCCCGTCAGCATCTCGTACAGCAGCGCACCCACCTGATACACGTCGCTCCGCCCGTCTACCTGCTGCCCTCGGATCTGCTCCGGCGACATATACAGCAGCGTCCCCGGCTGAAAGCCTGTTCCCGTCAACTGGCTCAGGTAGGTCCCGCCCGCGCCGCGCGGCACGTGCGCGATGCCAAAGTCGCCCACCTTTGCCCGCACGTCATCCGCCAGCAGGATGTTCTCCGGCTTCACGTCGCGATGGACGATGTCTTTGGCGTGAGCGGCCGCCAGCCCTTCGCACACCTCCGCCGCGATGCGCACAGCCTGTTCCACCGGCAAAGGGCCGCGCTCTTCCAACAACGCCCGCAGGCTGCCGCCCGCCAGGTACTCCATCACCAGGTACACGTTCGGCTCCACCACCTTGAGCGCGTAGACGGTCACGACGTGGGGATGGTTGAGGCCGCCGGCGACGCGAGCCTCCTGGATGAAGCGCTTGAAGGCTACCTCGTCGGTCTGGGCGGTGATGGTCAGTTCTTTGATGGCGACGGGTCTATCCAGGAGCATATCGTGAGCCAGGTAGACGGTGCCGAAGGCGCCCTGACCCAAGACCCGCGCGATGCGGTATTCGAACAGGTGTTGGTTGGCGGCAAGGGGCATTCAATTTCCTCCGTGGACAAGATGGCATCTTGTCCTACATCACAAAGCGAAGCGGGCACGACACCCCGGTGCCGCGCCCGCCCCCTCAATGCACAGATCAACGACGCTTTACGCCTGTGGCTGTTCCAGCAGCCACGGATCAACCAGCGTCTCCAGCGAGACGCCTGGGTATTTCCCTGGTGGATACCCCACACTCCCGGGCCCGATGTGAAGCGCTGCTTACATCCTGACCAATCCCACATCTTCCAAGACAACCTGACGCAGCGTTTGTGGACCACCGAAGCGCTTCAGCGCTTCCAGAATCTCGATTCCGGCCAGCCGCCCTTCTGCGTCATAATCGACTGCAATCCCTTCTGCCAAGTGCTCAGTCGTCACTGTAGTCTCCAGGAATTGGATATAGAGCGCGTCTACTTCTGTATCATACGTAATCTTCATGATCACTTCCCTCAGAAATAGTACGAGTAAACAGTCACCACTACAATCTCATCTGCTTCTTCCACAAAGATAGGACGAACTTGTTTGGTCTCGTAGAACTTGTTGTTCCACTTATCGCCATAGTAGAAATCTTTGTGACATTCCAGCCGCTCCAATTCGGCTGGCTCCCATGGTGATGTACGAATCGTTTCGATCACCTCGTTTTCACTGACCCCCCTGCGTGTCAACTGGCTACGAGCATGTCCTGAAAGACGAACTGGCTTGACCATTGCTTTCCTACCCACCAGGTTGTATCATTTGATATTGTAGCCCATGTGGAACGGGCTGTCAACCTGGCGCGGCGGCATGAAAAAACAGGGCCGGCATATAGTACCACGCTGCTCAGTGCTGCACGACGGCCAACCGCTCCTCGAGCCGCTGGGCCAACATGCGCAGTTCACCAACCTCGAGTTGGTCGAGTGCTTCGACAATCACTGTGAACGGCATCCGTAACTGTACTTCCCGTCCTGCCCGCTCCCGGTTGCGTCGGAGTAGCGCTTGCAGCCTTTCAGCGTCTTGAATAGCATCCTGCCCACTGAGCAACTGTGCTTCCGGCTCGTGTATGCTTTTATCCCAATTCATCGTGGCCGTATTGTAGCCCAGACTAATGGTGTAGTCAAGGCATCAGTTTGTACTGCGCTCAAACCTGTCGAGCACCTGCCCCTCGTGGGAAATGACCGTCGCCTCCAGGTGATCGCCGTCAATCTTCACCAGCACGAAGTGGTAGACCAGCGAGAAAGCGGCCTGCGTTGGCTCCTGCTCCTGCATCTCGTACAGCGGCGCTCCGCCTCCCCCGGTGACGACGTACGTGACGCCATTCACCTCGTTGCGCTCATAGTTGTGTTTGTGGCCGTTGAACGCCACGTCCACCCCGTACCGCTCGAAGAGCGGTGCCAGCGCCTGGCGCACGTCATCCTCGAGATCGTCCCGCACCGAAGTATAAGGTGGGACGTGGAAGGCGACGAAGAGCCACGGCTGCGTGTTGGCTGCCAGCGTCCCTTCCAGCCAGTTGTACTGTTCGCTTCCAGGACGGAAATCCGCAACGCCGTCCACCTGCAGGCACACGAAACGGGCGTTGCCGTAGTCGAAGGCATACCAGTGCTCGTTGCCCGGCAGGTAAAAGTAGTCGAAGTAGAGCGGGCTGTTGCCCTCGTGATTGCCCAACACGGGGAACAGCGGCGCGCGGGCCAGCAGCCCTCGCTCGATCTCGAAGAACGTCTCCCACTCGCTGGCGCGGCGGCCGTGTTCCACCAGGTCGCCGGTGTTCAACACAAGGTCGGGCGCTTGCACGACGATGCGCTCGACCACCGCCTGGTGGAATTTGCGCTGCGTGCGAGTGTCGCCGAAGACGACGAACGTAAACGTCGTCTGGTCGAGGCCGGCCGCGGTACGGAAGGTCGCGTCCTCGCTCAGAGGTACGCCATCGCTTTCGACGCGATAGTGATACACCGTGTAGGGCGCAAGCCCCGTGAGCGTGACGGCGTGGCGCGCATCCACCGCCGGGTCGACCGCGCGCAAACCGTACGCCCCCGTCTCGCCGTAGGCAACCTCCCCCTGGCCAGGCTGGCCCGTCTCCCAGGCGACGATGATCGAGTCAGTCGTGACCGACTGAAGATACGGCCCGCGAATGAAGGAGATGGTGGTAGTGACAGAGGCGGACGCGGTGGCCAGTGGGGGTGTAGGTATAGTAGTTGGCGTGGGTGTGGGAGTGGGAGTGGCAGTTGGCGTCGCAGTAGACGGCAGTGTAGACGTAGACGTGTCTGGGGGCGTGCGAGTGGAGGACGGTGTGAAGGCCACAGTCGAGGTCGGGATTGGGGTTGGCAGAGCCAATGGCGGGGACAGGCACGCCTCCAACCCCACCACCACGACGAACAGAAAAAGTCCCCAAGCGATGCCGACAACACGCACACCCTTCAATGTCCAGATTTCCGACCTCACGTCCCCCCCAACATCCTCAGTACATTCGCCATTCGCCATTCGCCATTCGCCATTCTCAATTCTCCATTCTAGTATGCCACACCTTCCCATTTTCAGCCAACCCACCCTCGCCTTGTATCCCGCGCCAAACTCTGGTATGATGGGCGTATGGCCAAGTCGCGCTACACCCCGCTCCTGATCCTGGCGCTCGTGCTATTGGGCGTTAGCCTGCTGGCCTGCCCCACGCTCATCCGCGCGCTGCCGGGCCGCTACGCCTATTACCTGCCGGAACCGCTCCAGGCCCTGCGCCACAATCCCCACCCAGACGTCCTTCCCACCCCCGTCTTCACCTACACGCTCACACCCATCCGTCTGGACACTCCCACGCCGCTGACTCCCACCCCCACGACCACTCCCACACCGGTGCCCCCTACGCCCACTTCGCTTCCCACAGCCACGCCCTTTCCGACGCCAACACCTACGCCTCCACTCCAGTTCACGCTGACCGGCCTGCGCCACGAGCATCAGGGCTGGAACAACTGTGGGCCGACGACGCTCGCGATGGCGCTCTCCTACTGGGGACGCCGCGAGACCCAGTACGACGTCGCCCCCATCCTTAAACCCGACCCGGAGGACAAGAACGTCAGCCCGTGGGAGATGGAATCGTACACGCGCGCACTCCCCTCCGCTTCGGGGGGGCCGGGGGGGGTAGGCACACTCCCCCCCGCTTCGGGGGGGCCGGGGGGGGTGGGCGCAATCGTGCGCGTGGGTGGGACGCTTGAGCAGCTCAAGGCGCTGCTGCGCGCGGGCTTCCCGACCATTGTCGAGACCTGGTACGTGCGCGATGCCCGCGACCAGCTTGGCCACTACCGGCTCGTCATTGGCTACGATGACGCCGCTCAGGAGTTTCTCACCTACGATTCGCTCCACGGCCCCGACGTGACCATCGGCTACCAGGAACTGGACGAACTGTGGCGCGTCTTCAACCGCATCTACCTGGTCGTCTACGCGCCGGAGCGCTGGGAGGCGCTGGCGGCTGCCCTCGGTCCCGACCTGGACGACGCAGCGATGTACGAGCGCGCGCTGGAGACGGCTCACCTCGAGGTCATGTCCCCACCTGAAGTATGCGTGGCCTACGCCAAATGCGCAGATTGGGTGACCTTCTCCTGGTTCGACATCGGCACCAGCCTGACCTCGCTGGGGCGACACGCCGAGGCGGTGATGGCCTACGACCGGGCGCGGCAGTTGGGGCTACACTACCGCATGCTGTGGTATCAGTTCGGCCCCTACGAGAGTTACTATGCCGTGGGGCGCTACGACGACGTCATCGCGCTGGCCGATGCGACGCTGGCGACGGCGAACAACCTGGAGGAATCGTACTACTGGCGCGGGATGGCGCGGCTGGCGCAAGGGAATGCAGACGGGGCGCGGGCCGACTTAAAGGCGGCGCTGCATTACCACGAGAACTGGCCACCCGCGGTGATCGCACTGAGTGGATTCTAGCCAATGTCTCATCTTCCTTTCACGTTGCATGCACAAAAGTGTGCTACGATGGACAGCAATGGCCCGAACAAGTTCGGGACTCCGGAGCCTTGAGGATGTACAATGCTACCCAGACACACTTTCAGATTGACCCCCCTGGACCTTCCACTGGCGCTCTTTCTGCTCAGCGCGACCTTTGGCCTGTGGCCGGCCTTCGACCGCAGTCTGTGCCGGAACGCACTGAGCGCGCTCGTCGCGGGCTTCTTGCTGTTCGGCTTGATCTCCCGCGTGGCCGTGTCCCGTCGCTGGTGGCGCGCCATCGCGGCATTGATCGTCCTGACAGGTGCGCTCCTGTCGCTGTACTTTATCACCCAGTATGATCGCTTCGGGTATGCCGAAAATGTAGGCATGATCAGCCACCTGGGCGCACTCATCGGCAAATTCGTCCCACCCGCCGTGATCTGGGTGCCCATGGATAACGGTGTGGCGACGTTCCTGGAAGGGGTGCTCTTTCTGGCGGTTGCGCTGGTGGTGGCGGAGAAACGCTGGGCGTGGCGCATCGGCGGAGCCGTTGGCGTGAGCCTGATCGCGCTGGCGCTGCTGATGAGTGCGTCGCGCGGGGCGTGGCTGGCCGTGTTGGTTGCAGCGGTGCTATGGGTGGCTCTCTACTGGCGACCGGCGCGTGTGGTTGCCATCGTCGGCGCGGTCCTCGCGCTGGGGTTGGTCATCTACGTGATCGTGCGGCACGACATCACCGTGCTGGGCGAAATTCCAATCGTCAATCGGACACTGGCCCCGCTGTTCATCCGCCCTGACCGGCTTGACGTGTACCGTAACAGCGTCTACCTGATCCAGGACTTTCCGCTGACCGGCATTGGGATAGGTGGGCAGTTTCCGATGGTGCTCTCCAAATACGCGCTGTTGATCCAGGTACCGTTCCTCACGTACTCGCATAACCTCTACCTGGAGGTGTGGCTCGAACAAGGACTGGTCGGTGCTATAGCGTGGCTGTGGTTGATGGTGGCGTTGTACCAGGCGGCCCGGACGTACGCCAGGCCGGGCGATCGCGAGGGTCGCCCCTACACGGACTTTCTCTATCAGGGCACCTGGCTGGGCTTGACGGCCATCTTCGTACACGGACTCAGCGATGCACGGCAGTACGCGGATTTGTGGTCCTGGTTCCCGTTCTTCGCACTGCTGGGACTGAATGCGGCGATCATCTTGCGCCGGACTTCTGCAATGGCTCCTTCTACGGTGCCCGGATGGCAACGTTGGGTGTTCCCTGTTGGGGCCGTGGGTGTCTTTCTCGTCGTCGCTATGCTCAGCCTGCACCCCCTGTCGGCCACAGTCCACGCCAACCTGGGCTGCATACTGCAGGCTCGCGGCGACCTGTCGGCATCGCTAAGCGAAGCGCAGAGGAGCACTCTACGGCAACAGGCCGTGAACCACTACCTGCGCGCGATCCAGGTTGCTCCTTACAACCGGACTGCCCAACAACGCTTGGGGGTGATCTTGATGGACGAGGGCCGGTTCGGTGAGGCGGTCGAGCGCCTGGAAATAGCACAGCGGGCAGATCCTGGCAATACCGCCACGCACAAGGCGCTGGGGCTGGCGTACGTGTGGGTAGGCGAACTGGAGAAGGCAAAGCCGCTGCTCCGGAATGCCCCTGATATCATCAAGGAGCTCAACGCCTGGGGCGGATGGCGAGACACGCAGCAGCAGACGGAGCAGTCCATCAACGCATACCGCATGTCGCTGCTCCTGGAACCGGACCAGCCCGTGCTGAAAGAGTTGCTTGATCAACTTGAGGAGAAGTAGGGGCAGGCCTTGCGCCTGCCCCTCTCCTTGTCTCCTTGTCTCCTTGTCTCCCTGCCTACCCGTATTCGTAGAACCCGCGCCCGCTCTTACGTCCCAGGTAGCCCGCGGCTACCATGCGCTTCAAGAGCGGGCAGGGGCGGTACTTGTCGTCTCCCAGCCCGTCGTGGAGCACCTCCATGATGTTGAGCACGATGTCGAGCCCGATCAAATCGGCCAACTCCAGTGGCCCCATCGGGTGGTTCATCCCCAACTTCATCACCGTGTCAATCGCCTCCCGCGTGCCCACCCCCTCCATCAGCGCATAAACGGCCTCGTTGATCATCGGGCACAGGATGCGGTTGGAGATGAAGCCGGGATAGTCCTGCGCCTCCACGGGGGTTTTACCCAGCTTCTCCGCCAGCGCAACGACAGCCGCCGCCGTCTCGTCGGAGGTCTGCAGCGCCCGTATGATCTCGACCAGCTTCATCAGCGGCACCGGGTTCATAAAGTGCATGCCGATGACCTTGTCCGGCCGGCGGGTGACCGCACCCAGGTCGGTGATCGAGATAGACGAGGTATTGCTGGCCAGGATGACCTCGGACCGGGTGCGCTCGTCCAGTTCGGCAAAAACTCGCCTCTTGATTTCAAGATTCTCAACGACCGCTTCGACGACGAAATCGGCGTCGCCCGCCGCGGCGACCGCGGCGGCGGTGGTGACGTTCGCCAGCCCTGCTGCCTTCTGCTCGTCGGTCAGGCGGCCCTTGCTGTGCAGTTTCTCGACTGAAGTTTTGATCGCGGCCATCGCCCGCTCCAGTTGCTCCGGCACGACGTCGATGAGCGTGACCCGGTAACCGTACGTGCCACACACCTGGGCAATCCCATTCCCCATCGTGCCCGCCCCAACCACCGCAATGTGCGTAATCTCCATGTTGGCTCCTCCTGAATTGAACATGCCTCACGTTTCACGTTTCACGCCTCACGTTTCACGCTTCACGCTTCACGCCTCACGTTTCACGCTTCACGTTTCACGCTTCCAGTTCAATCGCCATCGCCACCGCCTCACCACCGCCCAGGCACAGTGTCGCCAGGCCGTGCTTGAGGCCGTGCTGGCGCAGCGCGTAGATGAGCGTGACGGCGATGCGCGTGCCGGAGCACCCGATGGGATGACCCAACGCGATGGCCCCGCCGTTGACGTTGACCTTCTCCCACAGCAATCCCAGCTCCCGCCCGTCGGCTACCGTCTGGGCGGCGAAAGCCTCGTTGACCTCGATCAGGTCGTAGTCGTCCACGCTCGTGCCGGTCTTTTTCAGCAACTTGCGCACGGCCAAGATCGGCGCCGTGAACAGCTTGAGCGGTTCGACCGCCGCCTGATCGTAAGCGACGATGCGGGCCAGCGGCTTGAGGCCCAGCTCCTCCACCTTGGCCCGGCTCATCACGACCGTGGCGGCCGCCCCATCGGTGATACCGGGGGCGTTGCCGGCCGTGACGATGCCGTCGGGCTGGAAGGCCGGCTTCAGGCGGGCCAGCGCCTCGAGCGAGGTGTCCCGCCGGGGGACCTCGTCGGTGTCAAAGGGGATCGGCGGACCTTTCCGCTGCGGCACGTCCACCGGCACAATCTCGTCCTTGAAGCGGCCCGCGTCAATCGCGGCGATGGCCTTCTTATGGCTGTTGTAGGCGTACTCGTCCAGCTCCTCCCGCGTCAGGCGATATTCGCGGGCGATCCACTCGGCCGAGTTGCCCATGTGATGGTCCTCGAAGACGCACCACAGCCCATCGTGGACCATCACGTCCACCAGTTTGCCGTCGCCCAGCCGGTAGCCGAAGCGGGCCTGCGGAAGGATGTAGGGGCAGTTGTTCATGCTCTCCATCCCGCCCGCGACGAAGGTGTCGCCGTCACCAGCAGCGATCAGCGCGGCAGCCAGCATCATCGTCTTGAGGCCGGAGCCGCAGATCTTGTTGATCGTCGTGGCGCCGACGGTGGGGGGCAGGCCGGCCTTGATGGCGGCCTGGCGGGCGGGGGCCTGGCCCTGCCCGGCCTGCACCACGTTGCCCATCAGCACCTCGTCAACCGAGGCCGGCTCCACACCGGCGCGTTCCACGGCGGCGCGGATCGCCACTCCTCCCAGGTCAGAGGCGGAGAAGGGCGCCAGCGCGCCCTGGAACCGTCCGACCGGCGTGCGGACGGCGGAGACAATGACGGCTTCACGGGGATTCTTGGACATGGATGTTTCCTCCTGTGCTATAATAATTCTACCCTCCCGCAGGTTGTTGTTCACCTATCGGACCTGCGGGAGGGTGAGTACTCATCTGCGCAAACAGGGGGCGCAATCGTTCGTAGGTCTGCTCCAGCCACTCGGCGATGACCCGCGTCTGGCCGACGATGGTCATATAGTTGGTGTCTCCACCCCAGCGGGGGACGACGTGCAGATGAATGTGCCCGGCTACTCCCGCCCCGCTCACCTCGCCGACGTTCATCCCCAGGTTGAAGCCCTGGGGATTATACGCTTCCCGTAGTACGCGCACGCTGAGCTGGGCCAGCGCCATCAGCTCGGTGACCGTCTCGGCGTCCAGGTCCTCGACCGTCGCGGCGTGCACGTAGGGGACGACCATCAGGTGGCCGTTGTTGTAGGGGAAACGGTTGAGGATCACGTAGCACAGCCGGCCGCGGTGGACGATGTGGGCCTCGGCATCCACCTCGCGGGGCTTGACACAAAAGAGACAGCCCTCTGGCAGGGGCTCGTGGCCTCGCAGATACGCCAGGCGCCAGGGGGTCCACAAGTGGCTCATCGCGCATGATTGTACACCCAATCGCCGTGGTAGGCAATTCACTACCGGACACTTTCTGACAACTGAGGCATGAGGGAAGGGACCCTGCTTCAGCCGCGTCGAGCGGGACCGCAAGTGATGGTGTATGCCCGAAAGGGCCAACAACACCCATAGAAAGCTTACGAGAAGGTCAGTGCAGACTATGCCTGAGAGCCAAGCGGAGACAACACTTGACGCTGGCCTGATGTGGCAGGCTATGTAATGCGCAAGGTGAGAAGGCGGACGCCAGCCCGCCGCGCCGTTAGCGCGCCTATACTATTCCAGCGAAAAACTGTACAAAGCATACACATGACTTTGAGTGAAGCCGAGCTTCTCTGCCAATCGTGCCGAGGCTGCGTTCTCAGCCATACAATCCCAATGAGGCTGGAGGCGCCTCTCAATGCACTCTTCGATAAAAGCTTGAGCCACTATTTCAGCATACCCTTTTCTACGGTGCGTCACTTTTGTTTCGATGTCAATCCCATGGATATTCCCTGCCACGAAACCAGAGCAACACAGGCTGGCGATCTCTTCTCCATCCGCAAGCACATATCCCAGGCCGGTGTTCAAGAATGCATCCACACTGCCCCAAAACTGGGTCAATTTAGAAAACAGGAACTCCTTGTTGCCCACTGAAAGATCGACAAGTAGATGTGGATCGACTCTTTGTAACTTGCAATCACCAACCGCCTTGTGCTGCATCACTGACTCGTGCTTGGTTGGCTTTAGCGTGTAGACCCATTGTTGACTGCTTTCAAGATTCCGCGTCTGAAAAACCTTCTCAATAACTGGATTCCAGCTTTCGTCGCCACTGATCTCGAACCAGGCTACCCCCAGATCGTGTAGGCGTGGCTTGAGCACCTGCTCGGTGTGGACATTGAGTTCTTCAAGGAATATTGCGCTGTTTGCATCTCCAACCAAGTAAAAGCCTTCAATGCCTCGAGCCCACACCAATGCAGCCCTTGGCGTGTTCAGATCATCCACAAACACCCAGCCTGGATTGTTGCCCTCGATAATGGCCAGGGCTTCTGGGAATAGGCAGTCTATAGCAAGAACACTGCTGCTTGGTTGTTTCAACTCGTGGATCATTTTCGAAACTTGCCTCGTGGGCAAGATTTATCTTTTTCTCTCATAATGATTAAGCCACTCTTGTAACTGAATTGTACTCTCACTTGAGGATTAGGGCAAAACCACGTGTGGGGAAACGCGCCGCGGGCTGAGCCAGGGGCAGTCCATTTATGCACGTGAAACGTCATCCGGTCCGGGGTGAACGGCTGTTGAGCGGGCCAGATGCTGGGCGAGGAGCCTCTCCGGCCGGCGTGACAGCCTGGCGCAGCCCGTTTTGCGGCCGCCAGGCAGGCACAAGCGCGGGTGCAGGGAAACGGCGCCCGCGCCCTCGAGGTGGAGAGCCGGTTTGTGTGCAGCAACGCGGCTCACGTAGGAAGATGCTTACGTTCCGGTACAGGAAGCGGTCAGAGTTGCGGGTTTACCGTTTTCGGTGTACCCTCTCACCGACGTAAAGTCACAGTTGTCCAAGTACCCGGCAGTTCGTTGGGACTGCACGCGACCTTGCCGCCCAGCCCTCGTCCGAAGACGGCTTCGGGTGAACGGGTCGCACCCAACCAGTTGAAGCTGACGCACAAGACAGAACGTAATTTCGCGAGACGACGCCCAGGTTAGTGGGGTAGATTTCGCATACCTACGGGGTGTGCGCAGCCTAACCTAATCGGTAGGCGCAACTTCTGAGACAAACGGATGTGTGCAATGAAAGCAAAACGCCTCGTCCCAATGATGGTAGCCCCTCTGCTGGGGCTGGTCGTGGCTCTGGCCTTGATGTTGACAGCGGGCCAGAACGCTCGAGCGAACCCCACCACAGTTTACGTTGACCGCGACGCCCTCGGCCTAACCCACGATGGTCTCTCCTGGACCACGGCCTTCACCAATGTGCAGTCCGCCTTAGTCATCGCGCTCCCCCACAATGAAATCTGGATCGCCACGGGCGTATACACCCCCGGCCAGGTCATCACATTCACTGTGGTAATCACCAACACCGGCCCAGGCCTCACCAATGGCCTGATCTCAGATACTTTACCCGCTGGCCTGAATTTCCTTGGCCCCATCGTCCTCGACCCGCCGGACACGGGTGTGGTCGGGATTGTCCCGCCTATGCTGGCTTCCAGCCTGATCATCTCTGCCCACAGGCAGGTCACGCTGACCTTCCCGGTGAGCATCTCCCTGAGCTTGGTTGGCGGCACGCCGATCACCAACACGGCCTGGTTGACGAGCGCCGAAGTGGTCACGCCTAAGTCGGCCAGCCTCACCATCACCATAATGGAGGCCCGGTATTTAACCTACTTGCCATTGGTAATGCGCGACTATCAGTAATCGGAGCAACGCCGGAGCAGGCCGTGGCCTGCTCCAACGTCCAAACACTCAAATGGCGAATTGCGCCTAACATCGCGCTGGTGTGCCTTGCAAAGTCATCGTCGGCTAACCGGCAAGTCCGGTCGTGGGCGCGGCTCAGCTATGCCGTTAGTGCGCCCCGAAGAAGGTGCAGGAGGTGGTAGATGATTACTCACATCTGGGCGGTTACTCTCACCGTCTCCGATCTCGAGCAGGCAGTGCGCTTCTACGAGAACATGCTGGGTCTGACCAAAAAGTACCAGTTGACACAGATCGACTGGAAGCGTTATTTAGCAGCGGCTGCACCCCGGTGAGAGAAGAGTCAGGTTCTTATGGATTCTCTGACTACTCAAACCCCCCCGCCCCTGCACATCTTTGGGCGTAAGTTGGTGGCCCTGCCGGGCACTACCTCAACCAACGACGTGGCGAAAGACCTGGCCGCGCAAGGCGCACCCGAAGGTACGGTGGTCGTGGCCGACGAGCAAACGGCCGGTCGAGGCCGCCTGGGACGGCGCTGGCTGGCCCCTCCAGGCACCTGCCTCCTCTGCTCGATCCTCTTCCGCCCTGCCCTGGCCCCCATCCAGGCCCAGCGACTGACAATGCTGTGCGCCCTCGCCGCCGCCGACGCAGTGCAAGAGAGCACCGGGCTGCAGGTCTGGCTCAAGTGGCCTAATGATCTCGTGGTCAAATCGCAAATCGCAAATGGCAAATCAGCAAATCAGCAAATCGGCAAATCTCCGTCCTCCATTCTCCATCCTCCATTCTCCATCCTCCATTCTCCATCCTCCATCCTCCATCCTCCATCCTGGAACAAACTGGGGGGGATCCTGACCGAGACGGGGATCATTGGGGAACGGCTGGAGTTTGTCGTCGTCGGGATTGGAGTCAACGTGAACGTCGAGCCGGATATGTTGCCCTCGCTGGCCCCCGACGCCACCAGTGTCCTGGCCGAAGTGGGGCGATCGGTGGACCGTGTTGCGTTGCTGGCGGCCCTCCTGGCTGGCGTCGAGCGGCGCTACGCCGCGCTGCAGGCTGGCGAGAACCCGCACCCTGAGTGGGCCGCCCGGCTGATGACACTGGGCCACATGGTGGAGGTAATCACCTCTGTAGGGGCGGGTCTTGCACCTGCCCAGATTGAGACTGGCCTCGCGCCTGCCCGTGGCGTGGCCGAGTCTGTGGACGAGGACGGCGCGCTCCTTCTGCGCATGCCTGACGGAGGGCTCCAGCGCTTCCTGGCCGGGGACGTGACGCTGGCGCACCGTTAAAAAAAGAAACCAGGTTTTCCTGTAAGCGAAGCGGCAAAACCTGGTTTCTGCCGCCTCAGCACCCCCGCCGCGACTTGAACGCGGGCCACCGGCTCCGGGGGCCGGTGCTCTATCCAACTGAGCTACGGGGGCACGCACCTATGCTCTGGTATAATTCTACCACACACGTACCAATGATGCAAGTTCCTGGGTCTGTCTGAACAACCAGGACCTTCCGGGATTCCTGAAACCCGTTTTCTAGAAGCAAACGAGTTTCTTGCCTGGGCGTAATATGCTTTGTAATGCTCGTCTGCTACAATCAGTGTGTACCGAACGACCTGGAAGGAGGACGTACTGTTGACTTTCCTGCAGATTTGGTTATACTGGATACAACAAACAGAACCCACGTTGAGCGCTTGCCCGGGCATGGCCCAGGCGAGCAGAGAGTTGTATTCCGGTACCTTGTGTTGACAGCACGTGTGTACCTGCCAGCAGCGGAAGGGAAGGGGGGTGGTGAGCGGCAGGCCTGATTGGGCACAAGGCCGTCTGTGGAATAAATGAACGGCGAACAGCAGATTCTTGCATTTGGGGGGAGGGTGTGAGTATGGCCACGAACCAACCAACGTATGATCTAGGTGCGCTGTTTGGCGCAGCGTTACAGGCCTTGACGGCTCACCGCCAGGAGGTCAATGACCTCGATGGGTACAATGGCAACCATGGCGATAACATGGTCGAAAACATGCGTCTGATCACAGAGTCGCTCCAGCAGAGGCGTTCGCAGCCGCCTGCCAAGGCTCTCAAGTACGCCAGCAAGCGACTCCAGGCGGATGGGCGCGGCGGCACTAGCCAGTACTACGCCAGGGGGCTGAGCAAGGCGGCCGAACAGCTCCAGGGCCAGCCTGCGCTGGACGGCGCGGGCGTCGTATCGCTGGTCCAGTCGCTGCTGGCCGCGATTCCGTCCCAGGGTAATGAGCCACAACCTCAGCCTGGCGGCAGCATCCTCGAACAGGTTCTGGGGCTGGCCGGTGGGCAACCCACGCAGCCCAGTAGGCCGCCTGCGCAGCCTGGGCCGCAGGACAGCGGGCTGGACCTGGGCGACGTGTTGAGTGCGCTGGTGCCTGCCGGGCTGGCTTTCTTGCAGGCGAAACAGGCCGGCGCAGACACGGCCTCGGCTGCCGGGCAGGCCTTGACGAGCGTCCTGACGGGCGGGCAGGTGAATCCGCTCCAGGCAGGCAACCCCCGCGCCGCGGCCGGAGGCCTGATCGCGCAGAGCATACTTCAGGCAGTGATGGGCCGCCGGTAGGACGTCTACCCGACGGCCGTGACCTGACAGGGTTTCCAAACGGACGTATGTGTCATCCGCCCTGCCAGGTCTCCGAGTAGGAGTAAAAGGAGAAACAGACGGTGGCGAAGAAAAAGGGAATTCTAGGTCAGGCGATAGATGCACTGACCACTCGTGACGAGGTCCAGGCTGCCGAGGAGGCCAAGAAGGAGGCCGAAGCTGCACGCGCCCAGGCCTCCCGTGAGGCCGCCGCCAGGCAGGCCGCCGAGTCCAAGGCCATGGCTGCCGAGGCCAGGGCCAAGGCCGCCCAAGCCGAGGCCGAGGCTGCCAAGAAGGCTGTGGCCGAGGCCAAGGTGCAGGCCGAGCGGTTGGAGCGGCAGGCTGAGGCAGCCGCCTACCGCGAGAGAATGAAGGCGGAGATGGAGCGCCAGGCGGCAGAGCGCAAGGCGCGCGAGGAAGCCCAGGCGCGCGTGTACGTGGTGAAGGCAGGCGACAGCCTGAGCAAAATCGCCAAGGAGGTCCTCGGCGATGCGCGTCGCTGGCCGGAGATCTTTGAGGCCAACAAAGATCAGATCAAGGATCCGAACCTGATCCGTCCGGGTCAAGAGCTCAAGATCCCACCCAAATGACGCGAGGAGTACATAATCATGGCGAAATTGGAGATCATCGAGGGCATTGGTCCGGTTTACGCGGAGAAACTGCGCGCGGTGGGTGTTCGCAGCTTGAACGCGCTACTTCAGGCCGGCGCGACCCCCCAGGGACGCAAGGAACTGGCAGAGAAGACCGGGATTGGCCACGAGTATGTCCTGGACTGGGTCAACCGGGCCGACCTGATGCGCATCACCGGAATCGGCGAGGAGTACAGCGATCTGCTGGAGTGGGCGGGGGTAGACACTGTGCCCGAACTGGCCCAGCGCAACCCGGACAACCTCCACCAGAGAATGCTCGAAGTGAACGAGGAGAAGCGATTGGTCCGCCGGCCGCCCACCCGCGACATGGTCGCGCGTTGGGCTGAGCAGGCCAAGACCCTCAAGCGGATCGTCTCTTATTGACGCCGGTCGCGTTCTCCAGAGAAGACCGCGTCATCGCGTTGGCTGAAGAGCAAGCTCGATAGACGACCGCCCCACCAGCAACGGTCGGGGCGGTCCTTGTGTTTGAGGGTAGGAATCCATCACGCTTACAACCGCAACTCCAGGTGAATCTCGTCCCGCACCGGGATGCTGGCAAAGCCCGTCTCAGTCCCGTTGTGGTGCTCCAGCAGTTTGCCCACCAGCACCTCGGTGATCGTGAAGCCAAACTGTTGATAGAATCCCAGCGCGGGCAGGTCGTCGTTCGTCGTGGCGACGATGATCCGCCCCGCGCCCTCGGCGCGCACCGTCTCGATCACCGCTTTGATCAACTCGCGCGCTGCGCCCCGCCCCTGCCAGCGGAACAGGACGTTGAGCATGACCAGGTTGACTGCATCCCCTTCACGGGCGTAACTGGCCAGGCCGACGACTTCGTCCACATCGCAGGCTACGTAGGCCGGCAGTGTATCTACCTGGTAAGTGCGGCCAAAGCACTCCGTCTCGACCTCGCCCCAGAAATAGTTCGCCAGTTCGGCGATGCGCGGGCGGTCGGCCGTTGTGGCGGGCCGGATGGTGAGCGGCGGCCGCGGCGCCTCTTCCCGCGGCCCAGTCACCTCCAGGTGGGCGTGCACCGGGCACAGGTATGCGCGGCTCGTGCGGTCGTAATAGATCGCGTTGGCATCACAGTAGGTGCACAGCTTCATCTTTACTCCTTCGATATGCAGTGCTACAATTATATCACATGAGTATAGCGCGGGACGGCACTCTCAGAGTTTCACTTGCGTTACAGGTATGTTTCAGACTGGCGACTATCCACTTGTAACCTGGCGGCTGCTCCGCCTGGGCCCGGCCGACGGAGCGACCCACATGGCGAGGGACGAGGCGATCCTGAAGGCAGTTGCGGCAGGGTCGGTCCAACCCACGCTATGTTTGTACGCCTGGGAGCCGGCGTGCCTGTCGCTAGGCCGGGCGCAGCCACTGTCCGACGTTGACTTGC
>Ga0172362_10000479_pt1 | contig 32435 bp, 26 predicted proteins | sample LakKivs1_kivu2a2_FD_114534 | JGI IMG/M metagenome (GOLD analysis project Ga0172362, IMG submission 114534) | Sediment microbial communities from Lake Kivu, Rwanda - Sediment s1_kivu2a2 | ecosystem: Environmental > Aquatic > Freshwater > Lake > Sediment | place: Rwanda: Western Province, Lake... | reverse complement strand
CCCCGCCGCTATCAAAGCCTTCTACATGCAGCCTGCGCCGGAAGACCCGAGCCGGGTTTTGGGCGTCGATTTTCTGGCCCCGGAAGCCTATGGAGAGATAATCGGCGGAGGCGAGCGCATCCACGACTATGATCTTTTAATCGACCGGGTCAAGAAAGAAAACTTGCCCAGGGAGGCTTATGAATGGTACCTGGATCTGAGGCGGTACGGCTCGGTCCCCCATTCCGGATTCGGCATGGGCCTGGAAAGGATGGTCGCCTGGGTATGCGGCATCCGGCATATCCGTGAAACAATTCCGTTCCCCAGGCTGCTTTACAGGATATACCCCTGAGCCCGTTCCCAATCGCCGGTTTCGAACAAAGTTGCGAATGAAAAGCATCGCTGTCGTCAGTTTAGGTTGCGCCAAAAATTTGGTGGACAGCGAAGTAATGCTGGGCGTTCTGAAGAAGAACGGCTTTCGGCCGGTGGCCGACATCCGGCTGGCCGAGGTCATCATAATCAACACCTGCGGCTTCATTCAGCCTGCCCGCCGGGAAAGCCGGAAGGCCATCCGCCGGGCCCTGAACGCCAAGAGACGCGATCCCGCCAAGAACGTCATCGTCGCCGGCTGCTTCGTCGAGAGAGACCGAGAAAGCCTTATGGCCGAATTTCCGGAAGTTGACGCCTGGACCGGAGTGACCGATTTTCACCGTATCGATCGCCTGGTCAAAGGTCTGTCGATCAATGAAAGCTCCGGAACGTTCCTCTACGATCACCGCTCACCACGGATAATCACGACAGGTCCGAGTTGGGCCTATGTCAAAATCTCGGAAGGTTGCGCTCATCGTTGCGCTTTCTGCGCCATCCCGATCATAAAAGGCCCGTATAAATCCAGACCGGTTGCCTCCGTGCTTCATGAAGCCAGGAATCTGGCTTCGCTGGGCATCCGGGAACTCGATCTCGTGTCTCACGACTCGACCTGGTACCGGCGGGACAAAGGCGAGCGCGATGGCCTGTCCCGCCTTCTCGAGGCACTGACCAAGGTCCGCGGCCTGCCCTGGATCAGATTCTTATACGGTTATCCGGGCGAAATAAACGACCGGCTTCTGGAAGTAATGAGCGATGCCAAGATCTGCCGTTATCTTGACCTTCCCTTTCAGCATTCGCATGCGGCGGTTATAAAGGCCATGAAAAGGGGTATCGACGGGCCCCGGGCCCTCGAACTTCTCGGCAAGATCAGGCGCAAACTGCCCGGTGTGGCCATAAGGACCTCGCTCATTGTCGGTTTTCCGGGCGAAGGCCAGAAGGAATTCGAGAACCTGAAGGAATTCGTTCGCGAAGCCCGTTTCAATCATCTGGGAGTTTTTACTTATTCCCCGGAACGGGATACCCCGGCCTGGCCCCTGGGAGATCCCGTATCAAGCCAGGAAAAGGAGGCCAGACGCCGGGAACTCATGGAAATCCAGGCCGGCATTTCCAGGGAAATCATCGGCTCTTACGTCGGCCGGAAGATCAAGGTCATCATAGAAGGAGCGAGCCCCAAAAAGGGTGTGGCCTTCCGCGGCCGGGCCCGTTTCCAGGCACCGGAAGTCGATGGGATCGTCGAGCTGTCTTGCCCGGAAGAGCCAAGCGGCGCCTTCCAGCCCATCGTGACGGCCGAGATCGTTTCGGCCGGCACTTATGATCTCAAGGGAAAGGTTGTCAGATGAAAGATAAGGCGACCGGAATTATCATCTGGATCTTGGGTACTTTTTTTGGAGTCGGGTACTCGCCGGCTGCTCCGGGCACGGCGGCCAGCCTTTCGGCCGTGGTCCTTTACTGGCTGTTTTTTCATCAATTTCCGCCGTTGATTTACCTTTTATTTCTGGCCGTCATTTTCACAGCCGGAGTCTGGAGTTCCGGCCGTCTGGCCCGTCAAATGGGAAAAACCGACCCGGGCCTCATCGTAATCGATGAAATATGCGGCCAGCTCGTCGTTTTGTTCTTAGTTTATCCGTCATTTTTAAACCTGGGCCTATCATTTGCTTTGTTCCGTTTTTTTGATATCATCAAACCTTTCCCGATCAGAAATGCGGAAAAATTCCCCGGCGGCTGGGGGATAATGGCCGACGACATCGCCGCCGGCATAATAGCCGCGGTAATCGTCCATTTTGTGCTCGTTTTCGTATGAGGCTGATTGATGAAGGTCGAAATAATCGCCGCGGGCTCAGAGCTTTTGACCCCGTACTTCATCGACACCAATTCCCTTTATCTGACCGAGCGGCTGGAAGAGCTGGGTCTCAGCCTGTCTTTCCGAACCACGGTCGGTGACGACGGCCAAGACCTTTTCGAAGCCGCCGGAACGGCTCTGCGAAGATCGGATCTGATCCTGGTTTCTGGCGGCCTCGGGCCGACCGAGGACGACAGAACCAGGGAAGCTTTCAGCCAGGCCCTGGGCCGGAGGCTCATTTTTAAAAGACATCTTAAGGAAAAAATAAAAGAACGGTTCGCACGGCGCGGCCTGGCCATGCCGCCAACCAACCTGAAACAATGCCGCGTGATCGAAGGCGCCGTAATTCTCGAAAATAAAAACGGAACGGCGCCGGGACTCTGGATCGAGTCGGGGGAGAAACTGCTGGCTCTTCTTCCCGGCCCGCCATGGGAACTCAAGCCTATTTTCGAAAACCAGGTCGTCCCGAGGTTGATTGACATCCTCGGCCGGCGCCATATTTTGCGAAGGAAACTCAAACTGACGGGTCTCGGCGAGTCGGATATGGAAGAGAGAATCAAACCGGTTTATGATTCCTTACCTGCCGGCGTGTCCATAACCACTCTGGCCAGGCCCGGTGATCTTTCGATATTGATCAGCCTGTCAAGCGAAGACAATAAAGCCTCTATCCTTCTCGACGGGATAGAAGGTGATTTGATGACCAGAATCGGCGGATGGGTCTATTCCAACCGGGGCGAAGATTTGGAGGCGGTCGTGGCCGCTATGTTGAGGGATTCTGGCTCGACGGTGGCCTGCGCCGAATCCTGCTCCGGAGGACTGCTGAGCGATCGGCTGACTTCGATTCCCGGTAGTTCGGCCTATTTCCTCGAATCGATCGTCGCCTACAGCAATGCCGCCAAGGTCAAGGCTCTCGGCATATCTTCAAGACTCATCAAGAGCTCGGGGGCCGTCAGCCGGAAGACGGCCGCAGCCATGGCTCAAGCCATTAGAAATAAGTCCGGTGCTGACTTCGGACTGGCCGTTACCGGCATAGCCGGGCCGGCCGGCGGAACAGCTTCAAAGCCGGTAGGGCTCGTTTTCACGGCCGTCTCAGACGGCTCCGGAACCGTAGTCGAAAAGAATTTGTTTGCCGGCAACCGGGCGGTCATCAAGTTTTTGGCATCCCAGAGAACGCTCGACATGCTGCGCCGGAGACTGGCCGAAGCCCGGCCGAAGCCGCTGAACTTTGATAAAAAAAGGGCAAAATGAGGGTTTTCATAGCCATCGAATTGAGCGACGAACTGAAACTCGCCCTGACCGAAATCGTCTTAAAATTGAAAAAAAGCGGGGCAGATGTCAGATGGGTAAACGTCCAGGGGATGCACCTGACTTTGAAATTCCTGGGAGAAGTCGATGCTCAAAAGGAGCTTCCGGGAATCGAGCAAGCCCTGGCCGAAACAAGCGCTAAATATGGAAGCTTCAAACTGGTAATGAAGGGGACGGGTGTTTTCCCCGAGCGAGGCCGACCGAGGGTTTTCTGGATGGGCTTCAGCGAAAGCGCCGAACTTCAGGCGATTCAGGCCGATATCGAGTCGAGATTAGCCGGCCTGGGCTTCATGGCCGAGGCCAGGCCGTTCAGGGCGCATCTGACGCTCGGCCGGGTCAAGGGCCCGGCCGGCCTCCAGAAAGCGGTAACACTGTCCGAAACCTGGAAAGAAAAAACCATAGGCACGCTCGATGTCAACAGACTCATACTCTATCAAAGCATTTTGAGACCCAAGGGAGCGGAATACAAAATCGTAAAGGACTATTCACTCCAATGATGATCGCGGCTCTGGTGCTGTCTTATCTCGTGGGCTCCTTCCCGACTGGATACGTGTTGGTCAAATTGTTGGAGAAGAAGGACATCCGTAACCTGGGCAGCCGCAGCATGGGCGCGACCAACGTCCTGAGAGTCAAGGGCTGGAAATACGGCCTGGCGGTGGGTGCGATAGATGTTTTCAAGGGTTTCATCCCCGCCTTTCTGGCTTCAGAATATTTCGACCGGCCGGGCCCGGCTGCGGCCTGTGCCTTTGCGGCCGTGGTCGGCCATTGTTTTCCTTTTTCCATAGGCTTCAAAGGCGGCAAGGGAGTCGCGACGGCCTTCGGCGCTTATGCCGGGCTGGCCTTGTTTCCTTTCTTCATAGGCCTGGCCATTTTTCTGGCCGTGGCCTCGATCAGCCGTTTGGTTTCCCTGGCTTCCCTGGCTTCATCGGCACTTTTTCCGGTCATTTTGATTCTTTTTGGCAAACCTGAAGAAACTGTCTTCGGAAGTATCGCCATAAGCCTGCTCGTTATTTATCAGCACCGGGGCAACCTGGTCAGGCTTAGCAAAGGGACGGAAAGAAAATTAGGGAGAAATGAAAGATGAGAATTTCTGTCGTCGGAGCCGGCAGCTGGGGTTCGGCCTTTGCCCGTTACCTGGGCGGACTCGGCATGCCTGTCACGCTCTGGATTCTTGAACCCGAGATATGCGAAACATTGAAACGGACGAAGGAAAACACAACCTTCCTTCCCGGTTATATTTTCCCTGAAACCGTGACTTTCACGACTGATCTCGGCCAGGCTGCCGAATCCGCAGACGTTCTGTTCATAGCCGTGCCCTCGCAATTCTGCCGCCGTCTTTACCGCAAAATCACCGGACACCTGAGCAAGCGTCAGATATTCGTTAGTTTGACCAAGGGCTTCGATCCCACGACTCTCAAGACGATGAGCGAACTGATGTCCGACATCATTCCCCCCGGCAGGACAACCGCCCCGGTGGTTCTTTCGGGCCCGAGTTTCGCGCGCGAAGTCGCCGCCGGTTTCCCGACCGCGGTCGTGGTGGCTTCGAAGGACATAGATACCGCCAGGATAATTCAGAGAGAAATCTCCAGCCTGACCCTCCGGGCTTATACCAGCCGCGACATCAAAGGAGTCGAAACGGCCGCGGCTCTGAAAAACGTCATCGCCATAGCCTCGGGAATAGTCGATTCCCTCAAATACGGACTCAACTCAAGAGCGGCCCTGATCACCAGAGGGCTTGTGGAAATCACAAGACTTGGCCTGGCTCTCGGAGCCAGGCGGGAAACATTTTCCGGGTTGGCGGGGATTGGAGATCTGGTTTTGACGTGTACTGGAGAACTAAGCCGCAACCACTGGGTCGGTCAGCAGCTAGGTCAGGGAAAGCCGTTGAATGAAATACTTTCAGGGATGAAAATGGTGGCCGAAGGCGTGCATGCCACACTCGCGGCCAGGCGCCTGGCCCGCCGCCACGGCGTAGAAATGCCGATTGCAGAAGAGATCTACCGGATTCTGTATAAGGGCAAGAATGCCGCGGTAGCCGTCTCGGAACTCATGTCCAGAAAACTCAGGGATGAGTGAAAGGGAGATCATAATGATCAGGAAAAACTTTATACTCATCGTCGTGTTGGCCTTCAGTCTGGCTTTTTGTGCCTCGGCCCAGACTAAACTTCAGCGGGAGAGGGAAAGCGACCCGAAATATCATTACAACATGGGTCTGGTCCATCTCAATCAAAACAACCTTGATATGGCCATAAAAAGCTTCGTCAAGTGCCTGTCAATTGATACCGGCTATTATCTGGCCTGGAACGCAATCGGCTTGACTCATTCCCTTAAAGGCAACCTGCAGGAGTCGATCAAAGCTTATGAGAAATGCCTGGAGCTTAATCCCCAGTTCACCGAAGCCCGAAACAACCTGGGCACGATTTACCAGGAATTGAATTATCTCGACAAGGCCGAGATCGAATTCAGCAAAGCGCTCACGGACAAAACCTACACCAACAAAGAGCTTCCCTATTACAATCTGGCCCGGCTATATTACGTCCAGGACCGGCTGCAGAGCGCTTATGAGAACGTCCAGGCGGCCATTCAGCATCAACCCCGCCTGGCCATGGCCCACAACCTTCTCGGACTCATTCTGGAGAAATGGGACAGGCTTCCGGAAGCGATCACGGCTTATGAGAAAGCCGTCAAGATCGTTCCCGAAGACGTGACTTTCAATTTCAATTTGGCCGCCGCTTACTACAATAATCAAGACCTGGACAGGGCCAAAGAGAAATTCCTGTTTATTTATCCCAAGATAACCGATCCCGATCTCAAGCAAAAGGCTACCGACTACCTGAAGATTCTGGGATTAATCAAACAACCCGGCTGAAGCCGCCCAGGATCAGGTCCCCTCTTCCCAACCGGCCAGATATCTTTTCTGGATCCGGGTCAGGCGATCGATGGCGATACCCATGGTCTTGAGCTTTAGGGAGGAAATTTGCTCGTCTATCGCCGCCGGAACCGGATAGACGTTCTTTCCCAGACCGGGCCCTTTTTCCAGGAGGAAAGCCGCGCTCAGAGCCTGGTTAGCGAAACTCATGTCCATAACCATGGCCGGATGACCCTCAGCTGCGGCCAGGTTGATTAACCGGCCTTCTCCGAGGAGGTTTATCCTTACCCCGTTCGGCAGGGTGAATTCTTCTATCAATTCTTTGATTTTCCTTCTTGACGAAGCCATATTTCGAAGGGCCGGGATGTCGATCTCAACGTTGAAATGACCAGAATTGGCTATGATGGCCCCGTTTTTCATCTTAAGAAAATGGGCTCCGGCCAGAACCTGCTTATTCCCGGTGACGGTGACAAAGACGTCTCCTTTGGCCGCGGCCTTGATAGACGGCATTACTTCGTAACCGTCCATGGCCGCTTCCAAAGCCCGGAGAGGATTCACTTCGCAAATAATGACTCTGGCCCCCGCGCCGCTGGCCCGCATGGCCACCCCTTTGCCGCACATCCCGTAGCCCATGACCACAAAGTTCAAACCGGCCAGGAGGATATTGGTCGCCCTCAAAATGCCGTCAATCGTGCTTTGCCCCGTACCGTAACGATTATCGAACAAATGTTTGGTCATGGCATCGTTAACGGCGATAACAGGGTAACCGAGAACTCGTCTCGCGGCCATGGCCCTCAGCCTTATGACTCCGGTAGTCGTTTCCTCGGTCCCGCCGACGATGGCCGGCAACAATTCTTTTCTTCTTGAATGAGTGGTCGAAACCAGGTCGGCGCCGTCGTCCATGGTCAGGTTTGGCCTATGACCGAGAGCCCTGTTTATGTGCTCATAGTATTTCTCGTTGTTGACTCCCTTGACCGCAAAAACCGGTATGCCGCTGTCTTTCACCAGCGAAGCAGCAACGTCATCCTGGGTGCTCAGCGGATTGGAGGCGCATAGCCTGACCGAGGCACCGCCCGATTTTAAAACCTCGACCAGATTGGCCGTTTCACTCGTCACGTGCAGACAGGCTGAGATCCTGGCTCCCTTGAGAGGTTTGGATCTCGAAAATTGCTCTTGGATAGAATTGAGGACCGGCATGGACCGCCTGGCCCATTCGATCCTCAGGCGACCCGGGTGGGCAAGAGAGAGATCTTTAACGTCGAAATCCATCTCGGCTCCTTTTCCGATGACAGTCGTTTTTCCGCAGTCCGAATGAAATCTAAAATAACACAGGCTGACGGGGGTTTTCAACAAGTCCGGTTTGTGTTATTTATTGTCCGTTCCGGATATGTGTCTGATTAAAAAAATGATCGTAAATATCAAACGCGGCCTCTTTCTTTCGCTGATCACCGTCCTCGTTCCTGTTTTGTTGGTCTCCGGCGGCCAGTTCGACCGTGATTTTCCGGATTTCCCGGTTGAGTACTACAGCCTGAAGAACGGGCTCCGGATTATTCTCTGCTCGGATCCAAGCCTGCCGATCGTATCCGTTGTCGTCGCTTACGGCGCCGGGACGGTCAGAGAAAAAAAGGGGCAGGCGGGATTGGCCTATTTCCTGGAAAACCTAATGTTCCAGGGATCCGAGAACGTCGGGCCGCTTCAGCACATAAGTTATATCCAGAAGATAGGCGGCGAGCTGAATGCCCAAACACGTTTCGAAAAAACGGTCTTTTACCAGACCATCCCATCCAATCAGCTCGGCCTGGCCCTGTGGCTCGAGTCCGACCGCATGAGGTCTCTCTCTCTGTCGGCCTCGGCCGTGGAAAAGGTAAGAGGAGAACTCATCAAAGAAATCGATAACAGGCTGGCGACTGAACCCTATTTCCCCAGCTTGGAGTACTTCGACACGTTGCTTTATCCTGATTATGCTTACGGTCATCCCTGGTTGTCGGGCGAGGATATTCGCAACCTGACTCTGGATACGATAAGAAATTTTTACCGTGATTATTATGTCCCCGGCAATGCCGTTCTCTGTATCTGCGGAAACATTCAATTCTCCAAAGCCAAAGAGCTCATAACCAGGTATTTCGGAACCTTGCCGCCGGGGCCCAGCTTCCGTCCGCCGGACCCGCCGTCTTTCAACCAGGAGTCGGACGTAGTCGTACGTTCCTTGAATCCTTCAGCCGCCTCGCCGGGTTTTTGCCTCGGCTACCGCTTCCATCCTCTCCAAACCGGCGACTATCATGCCCTCAGAATACTTGAATACATCCTTCTGAAAGGAAATACTTCACGGCTGGTCAGCCGCCTGGTCAAGAAAGAAATGATTGCTTATTCTCTGGACGGCTGGGTTGAGGACAGGATGAACATCAGCGCTCTGAAAATAATCGCCCTGAACACTAACGAAGTGATGTCCCAACGGGCTCAAAGGGTGTTGGCGGCCGAGCTTGAGAGGTTGAAGACCTCTCCCGTTTCCGAAAACGAACTAAATAAAGCCAAGAGGCTTTTCAAGGCTGATTTCATGCGCCAAATGGCCAGCCGGGTGGACCGGGCTCTGTTCTTAATAGATCTTGCCTGGAGGGGAAATCCGCTCGATTCGCCGTCGGCCGAACTCGAAAAATACATGAAAGTCGAGTCTCAATCGATCCTTAGTCTGGCGGTCCGCCATTTCGTACCCGCAAAAAGAGTACTCTTGAACATGGGGATAAGGTGAAAATGTCATTTTCATGGTGCCTTTTTCGGGCGGCCGCCGGCCGAATCCTCATTGGCCTGCTGGTACTGGCATCAACGGTCAACGCCCAGGAAAGGTTCAGGAAGACTCCTCCCCTGCCGGAACCTCGCCAGGAATTGAAGCTGCCCGCGATCGAAAGCCACGTTTTGGCCAACGGTTTGACGGTAACCGCTGCCAATCTGCCCGGGCAAGGCATAATGACCATAACCATTATCGTCAGAGCCGGCGATGCGCATTCGCCGCCGAAGTTACCCGGTCTGGCCGCAGTCACGGCCAGAATGGTCGGCGGAGGAACCAAGGTCCTCTCGGCAGCCGATATAGAGAATTTCATCGAGGAAACCGGCACTGATTTCTCGGTTTCGGTGACTATGGAACACAGCCTGTTCAAGATCCATGTTCTTGAAGAATATTTGGACCGAATGTTGGTCATCCTTCGCCAGATTTTTCTCGAACCGGTTTTCACTGAGAGAGAACTGACAGCGGTCAAAAGGACCTATTATTACGAACTCAGGGAGAAGCGCAGCAACGGCGAGGTCTCCGGCATGAGACAAATGGTTCGCCTGCTGTTTGCCGGGCATCCGTATATGAAAGCTACGTATGCCGAGGATGTCATAAAGTTCATCAACCTGAGAGATGTTATTTCCTTTTATTCGGCATATTACCGACCGGCTAACATAGTTTTTCTCGTTACCGGCAATATGGGCCTCAATTCCGCGGTCAGAAAGATAAGCCAGCATTTTAATATGTGGCCGGCCCATCCGGTTGAATTCTGGCAGCCGCCGCCTCCTGTGGCCAACGAAAAAAACAGGATTTGCTTCATGGAGATCCCGATGGCTCGCGACGCCACGGTTTTTATCGGTAACTCATTACCCTTCACCGCTTCCGACCCCGATTATTTTCCCTTTGCCGTACTGAATCACATCCTGGGCGGGACGACCAGCAACAGACTGTTTATGAAGCTCAGAGAATCAAAGGGATATGCCTATTACGCCTTCAGCGAAACCGAATTTTACCTGGCCGGCGGCTTGTACTGGATCAAAGCCCGGTCTAAACTGGAAGACGTCAACAACATAATTCGGGAAACAATCAACGAGCTCAAAAACATCTCTTCGGCAGGATTTTCTCCCAACGAGATCGAGGAAGCGAAATCCTACCTGATTGGCAATTTTCCATTGAAAATAGAGAGGCCGGCGGATCTGGCAGAGACCCTGGCTGCAATCACTGCTTTGAACCTGGGTGACTCTCACTGGCACAGAGCCATAGATAATGTCATGCTGGTCAATCTGGAGAGAGTCGAGGAAGTGGCCTTGAAGTATATGTCCGCTCCGCCGGTCGTACTGGTCTTGGGAAAAGCAGACTTGCTGACTGAATTAATCAAGGAATTTCCTGCCATTGAGGTGTTTGATCAATTTGGTTCGCCCAAATTCGTTATGACCAAAGGAGAAAAGACCCAATGATCAAGATAGTCGAGTGCGTACCCAATTTCAGCGAGGGCCGCGACAAACAGAAGATACAGGCCATTGCCCGCGAAGTAGAGGCCGTTCCCGGCGTCAAGCTCTTGGACGTAGATCCCGGTGAAAGCACCAACCGGACGGTCGTCACGTTCATAGGCAGCCCGGAAGGAGTGGCTGAGGCGGCTTTCAAGGCGATCGCCAAAGCAGCGGAACTGATAGATATGAGACAGCATACCGGAGCCCACAGCAGGATCGGAGCTACAGACGTTTGTCCGTTTGTGCCCGTTTCGGGAGTGACCATGGAAGAATGCGTCAGACTGGCGGAACGCGTCGCCGAGCGGGTGGCTAAAGAGCTTGATATCCCGGTTTATCTTTACGAGAAAGCAGCCAGGAATAAGGAACGCAGAAATCTGGCCACGATCAGATCCGGCGAATACGAAGGCCTGCCCGAAAAACTCAATGATCCCCGCTGGAAGCCGGATTACGGCCGGCCCGTTTTCAATCCCAGGTCCGGGGCGACCGTAATCGGAGCCCGTGAATTTTTGATTGCCTACAACATAAACCTCAACACGCGAGACAGGAAGCTGGCCAATGAAATTGCTTTGAGCCTGCGCGAAAGCGGCCGGGCGAAAAGGGATAAAGACGGGAATATAATCAGGGACAAAAAGGGCAATCCGGTCAAGATACCGGGCCGGTTCAAGGAAGTCAAGGCCGTAGGCTGGTATATAGAAGATTATGGATTGGCCCAGATATCCATAAATCTAACCAGTTATAAAATAACTCCCCCCCACGCCGTATTCGATGAAGCCGAGAAGCTGGGCCGAAGGCTCGGGGTCCGGGTCATCGGCAGCGAGCTCGTCGGCCTGATACCCAAAGAAGCTCTGCTGATGGCCGGCCGTCATTACCTGGAAAAACAGGGCAAGAGTCCGGGCGTGCCGGAAGAAGAACTGATCAGAACGGCCGTAATCTCATTAGGGCTGAGCAGCGTTACGCCTTTTGATCCCGCCAAGAAAATCATCGAATACCAGTTCCATCCGGTTGAAAAATCTCTGGTCAAGCTCGATCTGGAAGCTTTCGCCGGCGAATTATCCATGGAATCGCCCACTCCGGGCGGCGGCAGCGTGGCGGCCTTGTGCGGGGCTCTATCCGCCTCACTCGCAGCCATGGTTGCCAACCTGACCTTCGGCCGCAAGGGCTATGAACCCGCCTGGAATGAAATGAAGGATATGGCTTGCCGGGCCCAGGCCCTGAAAGACAAATTGCTCGAAGCCGTCGACGAAGATACCCGGGCCTTCAACAAAGTCATGGACGCCTTCCGTTTGCCCAAAGCATCGCCGGAACAGGCCGGGCAAAAAGAAGCGGCTCTGGAATCGGCGACAAAAGAAGCCACGTCCGTTCCGCTGGGAGTAATGGAAATGGCCCTCGAGTCGATGCGCCTGGCCAGTGCTGCTTTCGTCCACGGAAACAGGAACTCGATCAGCGACGCCGGTGTCGGCGTCCTGGCCGGATATACGGCCGGTCTCGGGGCGTATTACAACGTCAAGATCAATCTGCCCGGCATAAAGGACAGGAAATTCAAATCCAGGACACTCGAAAAGGCAAACAAGATAGCCGCTTTGATAGAGCGCGAACGCGAAAAATCCATGAGGACGGCGGCAAAAACGCTAAGGGCCGGCTGAATAATAGACTCCTGAGGCCTGTTGTTGAGGCCACTTTTAATCAAATTGCAGAATGGTCACGATTTATGGCATAATCTTAAATGAAAATTCAATGTATGGAGATAAAACATGAATTCAGTTATCGGCCATCTTAAACCGGAAAATCTCTGGAAACATTTCGAAAGGATCCTGGGCATTCCTCGATGCTCGGGAAACGAAAGGGCGGCCGGTGATTACATCATATCCGTCGCCGAGGCCGCCGGGCTCGAATGGAGCCGTGATAAGGTCGGCAACATTGTTGTCCGCAAACCGGCCTCTCCGGGCCGGGAAAGCGAAGAGGGATTGATACTTCAGGGGCACCTGGATATGGTCTGCGAGAAAAACTCCGACAAGATCCATGACTTCTCCAAAGATGCCATCGATCCCGAGATCAAAGGCGAATGGGTTTACGCCAAAGGCACTACCCTTGGCGCCGATAACGGCATAGGCCTGGCCGCTTCTCTGGCCGTGATGGAGGACAAATCAATGACCCATGGGCCTCTCGAGTTCCTCTTCACGGTTGACGAAGAAACCGGCCTGACGGGTGCCTACCGGCTTTCGAGCAAGTTCCTGAAGGGAAAGTATCTGCTCAATCTGGACAGCGAGGATGAAGGAACTTTCACGATAGGCTGCGCCGGAGGCGCCGACACTGAAATCTCTTTCCCCCTGGAAAGGAAAAAATCGGCTTCAAAAAACCTGTTCAATGTCATGCTGACCGGTTTCCTGGGCGGTCATTCCGGGATCGACATAGATCAGGGCCGGGCCAACGCCATAAAACTTCTGGCCAGGCTATTACTTGAAGCCTCAGCCGTGGCCGATTTCGATCTTGTGAGTTTAGACGGCGGCAGCAAGCGAAATGCGATCCCCAGGGAAGCCTGGGCGGTCGTTGCCTGCGCCCCGGAGAAAACAGCCGCTCTGGGAAAAGCTTTCAAAAAGAGTTTCGATAAAATCAAGGCCGAATACAAATATATCGAGAAACAATCGTCGCTGGTATTCAAACGGCTGGCAAACGAAAAAGCAACACCCATGACCAAAGCCTCCCGGAACACCCTGCTCCGGTTGCTAATCGGTCTTCCCCATGGCGTCGTGGCCATGCACCCTGAGATCAAGCAGTTGGTCGAGACCTCCTCCAATCTGGCCATAGTGAAGACAGACGCAAAACAGGTCGAGATCGTCTGCAATACGAGGAGCTCGGTAGCCAGCGCTCTCGAAGCCACCCGGTTGACCATCAAATCGCTGGCCGAATTGGCCGGAGCCGCAGCCTCCCTCAAGATAGGTTATCCATCGTGGACGCCCGACCTCGAAGCCGGGCTGCTTAAAAAAATAAAGGAAATCTATTCGAAAATGTTCTCCGTTGAGCCCGGAGTGGTCGCCATCCACGCCGGCCTTGAATGCGGGATAATAGGGGAAAAATATCCGGGCATGGAAATGATCTCTTTCGGGCCGACTCTTAAAAGCCCGCATTCGCCTGATGAAAGGGTTCACATCGGTTCAGTGGAGAAATTCTGGCGTTTCCTCTGTGGCTGCGTGACCGGGATATGAACCCCGCCCCGAGCGATGCTCAGGAGGAAATTTCTAATTTCGCTGGGGACGGTTTTCATGCTGCCGAGGGCCGGCTCCGGCCAAAAAGTGAGAGGTGAACGAATGAAGAAATTGGTCGAAACTGACAAAGCGCCTAAGGCCATCGGACCTTATTCTCAGGCTATAGTCGCCGGCGGTTTCGTATTTTGTTCCGGCCAGATCCCTTTAGATCCAGTCACGGGCCAGCTCGTCAGCGGCCCGGTCGAAGAGCAGGCCAAGCAGGTTTTGAAAAATATAGGGGCGGTTCTGGCCGCAGCCGGCTCCAATTTCGACGCCGTCGTCAAGTGCACAGTCTATCTTCAGGACATGAATGATTTCAGCCGGATGAACGAGGTTTATTCGGGGTTTTTCAAGCCGCCTTATCCTGCCAGAGTGGCCGTTCAGGCGGCCCGGCTTCCCAGGGACGTTAAAATCGAAATAGACGCCATAGCCGTATTGAATAATAAGTAACGGGGAGGCCCGCACCCCCCGCAGCTGGCCGGCCCGCCGGGCATTAGACTCGGACCGATGTTTCTTGTAAAATGGTTATATGCCGATATACGAATATATATGTCAGGATTGTCTCCACAAGTTTGAACAACTGGTTTCTTCTTCCGCTGAAGTATTGTGTCCCAAGTGTTCCTCCAGGAACATAAAAAAACTCGTCTCCATCTTCGGTATAGGCGGTGCTTCAAACAGATCGAAGACCGGAGGTTCAGGCTGCACGAGTTGCTCGACGAGATCATGTCCAACCTGCAAATGAGCCTGGCCGGTCTTGTGCCGCATTCAAATTAATTATTCACCCTTGACAAGACTAAGGTCGATGCGAGTATCATTATCATTCCGCGAGGCAGCCAATTGGCCGAAACCGCACCGACACCTTCGATAAAAATAGGGATAGATACAGGCGGCACTTTCACGGATATCGTAGTCTGGAAGGACGGCCGGACTTTCAACAGAAAAGTACCGTCGACTCCGGCCAATCCTTCACTGGCCGTGATTGAAGGCCTGAGCGAACTGCTTACGGCCTCAGCCAGGCCCTTCATCGTCCATGGAACGACCGTCGCCGCCAATGCCCTGCTCGAAAGGAAGGGCGGCCGTATAGCGCTTCTGACAACGGCCGGATTCGAAGATGTCCTGTCGATCGGCCGGCAAATCCGTAAAAAACTTTACTCGCTTCAGCCTGAGGAAAAATTTCTCCTCCTGCCGGCCAACCTGATTTTCGGAGTTAAGGAAAGGACGCTGGCCGACGGCACAATAGAAAAACGCGTAAAGAAAGCCGATTTGCGCCGCCTGGCGGAAAAAATACGGAAGGCCGGGGTCGAAGCCGTAGCCCTGTGTTTCTTGCATTCTTACGCCAATCCGACGAATGAAGAAGACATGGCTTCTGAGCTCGAAAAATCCGGTCTCAGATTCTCCATTTCCAGCCGTCTTCTACCGGAACACCGGGAATTCGAACGGACGACGGCTACCGCAGTCAACGCTTATCTTATGCCCGTCATGGACAGGTATCTGACCGATCTTTCCGATAGAATGGCCTCGATCGAATTGAGAATCATGCAATCGAACGAGGGCTATATCCTTCCCGAGAGAGCCAGACTTGAACCAATCAGAACGGCTCTGTCCGGCCCGGCCGGAGGCGTGGTCGGCGCCAGGCGGATAGCTTCTGCGGCCGGTTTCGACGATATCATAAGCTTCGATATGGGCGGCACGTCGACCGACGTGTCGCTCATAGACGGTTCCATACGCCGGACCAACGAAGGAAAGGTCGGCGATTTTACCGTCAGGCTTCCGATGATCGACATCAACACCGTGGGAGCGGGCGGCGGCTCGATAGCTTACCTCGACAGCGGCGGCTCGCTGAGGGTCGGCCCTATAAGCGCGGGCGCGGACCCCGGTCCGGCATGCTACGGAAAAGGCGGCCTGCCGACAGTGACGGACGCTGATTTGTTGCTCGGCAGGCTTTTCCCGGAATATTTCCTGGGCGGAAAGATGAAGATAAAACCGGACCGCAGCCTTAAAGTTATCGAGCGCCTGGCCCGGAAAACGGGGAAAACGGCCCAGGAAACCGCCATGGGCATAGTCAGCATCGCCAACGCCAACATGGAAAAAGCCATAAGAGTGATCTCGGTGGAAAGAGGTTTTGATCCCAGAGATTTCGCTCTTTTCTCCTTCGGCGGCGCCGGCGGCATGCATGCAGTGGAAATAGCCTCCGACCTCGGCATAAAAACGGTAATAGTCCCCCGTAACGCCGGTGTTCTTTCGGCTTTCGGCCTGCTTATGGCCGATTCGATCAAAGACTCGGTGAAGTCTTTACTGAAGACCTATTCGGAGACGGACCGTCTCCGTCTGGAAAAATTGTTCGGCGAAATGGAGGCAGCCTGCCGGCGTGACATGGAAGCCGACGGCTTTTCCGGCCGGCAAATAATTATCGAAAGATCCCTGGATTGCAGGTATCTTGGTCAATCATATGAAATAAGCGTTCCCTACCCCGGCAAAAGGGGCGATTTCGTCCGGACCTTCCACCGGTTGCACGAAAAGACCTATTCGTACCAACATCCCGGCCGGCCGATCGAAATAGTCAATCTCAGGGTTAAAGCCCGCGGGCTCTCAGCCAAAATAAAATTGAAACCGGAGAAGGAACAAAAACACATTCCTGCCGAGGCCGGTCTTGGCTGGCAGTTCATTTGGACCTACAGTGGCCGGGTCAAGGCTCTCATTTACGACCGGGAACGGCTTATGCCGGGAAATGTTATAAGAGGAGCGGCTTTGCTGGTCGACGCGGAATCCACGGCTTACCTTCCGGATGATTATTCAGCCCGCGTCGACTGCTTCCGGAATCTGATAATCAAAAGGCGCGGCCCGAGATGAAAAAGAACTTTTCCATAGACCCTGTCGATCTCGAGCTTTTTAAAAATGTCTTTGTCTCAATTGCCGAGGAAATGGGAGCCGTTCTGGGCCGAACCGCCCTGTCTCCCAATATCAAAGAGAGGAAAGATTTTTCCTGCTCGGTTTTCAACGAAAAAGGCGAAACGATGGCCCAAGGCTCTCACATCCCGGTCCACCTCGGGGCCATGCCCCTGTCCGTTCAGGCGATTCTAGACAATATGAGCTTCGAGGAAGGCGATTTGGCCATACTCAATGACCCTTACAGGGGCGGTACCCATCTCCCGGACATCACCTGCATAACTCCGGTCTTCGCCGGAGGAAAACTGTCCTTTTTCGTAGCCAATAGGGCCCATCACGCAGATGTCGGGGGCATGACACCGGGTTCAATGCCTCTGGCCACGGAGCTTTTCCAGGAAGGGCTGATAATTCCTCCGTTGAAACTGCTGTCCCGGGGAAGAATGAACGAAGCCGTTCTTGACCTTATCCTGGCCAACGTCCGGACACCCGACGAGCGGCGCGGCGATCTCCTGGCTCAAGTAGCCGCAAATGAAACAGGCAAGAAACGGATTCTGGAAGTCATCTCAGCCAGAGGCCTGGAGAAAGTCAGGCTCTACGCCTCATCCATACAAGATTATACCGAACGCTTCCTCAGGGCGGCGCTGGCGGCCATACCGGATGGAGATTATATGTTCGAGGATCATTTGGACGACGACGGCATTACCGGCCGGCCGGTACTGATCCGGGTCATGATATCCATCCGGGGGGACAAAGCCGTAATCGATTTCAGAGGCTCGTCGCCCCAGACCGCCGGCGGCATCAACGCCAACTTCGCAATAACTTTTTCGGCCGTCCTGTATGTTTTCCGTCTGCTGATTGAGGAAGACATTCCGTTCAACACCGGCCTGATGCGCCCGCTCCGGATCATCGCTCCTCCCGGTTCAGTGGTCAACGCCGGCTTTCCGGCTGCTTGCGCCGGCGGCAACGTCGAGACCTCGCAGAGAATAGTCGACGTCCTGCTCGGGGCGCTGGCCAAAGCCCTGCCCGACAGGATACCGGCTGCCAGCCAGGGAAGCATGAATAACATAGCCTTCGGCGGCTACGATCCGGGCCGGAAACGGAGATTCGCCTATTATGAGACTCTCGGCGGCGGCATGGGTGCCGGGTCTCGGTCAGACGGTCTGAGCGGCATCCACAGTCACATGACCAACTCGCTTAACACGCCTGTCGAAGCCCTGGAAAACCACCTGCCGGTCAGGATCAGAAGCTACCGCCTTCGACTTAATTCCGGCGGCGCGGGCTTGCATCGCGGCGGCCATGGACTGATAAGAGAGTACGAATTCCTGGTGCCCGTTTCTCTGACCATAATATCGGAACGCAGGAAATTCGCTCCCTACGGCGCCCGGGGCGGTTGTCCCGGAGCTGCGGGCAGAAATATCCTCATTTCCGGCAAAAAGAAGCGCCTTTTGCCTCCAAAAGTCAATATCAATCCCGGTCCGGGAGATGTCCTGCGCATCGAAACACCGGGCGGAGGCGGTTGGGGCAGGCCGGAAAAAACCGCCAAGAATAAACGGTCTAAATCTTTTTGAGCTTCGTCTTTTCTATCCGAAGCACTCCCTGATAGGTGACGTAATTCAGAAGGATCATGACCCGGTCTTTGTCGGGAAGCTCTTTCTGGAAAATTCCTCTTAAGCCTTTGAGCGGCCCCTCGGCCACTTCGATGTCATCTCCGATTGAAGGTTCCTCACCGTATTTACCGAGGACGATGAGGCCTTCGATTTCTCTTCCCTTGATGCTCATGACCGTTTCGTAAGGGATGGAAATCGGACCTTCCTCATTGCCGACGATTTTTTTGACACCCCGGGTATATTTTACGAGCTGAAATTCACCCGGATATTCGAAACTCAGGAAAGCATAACCCGGGAAAAAAGGCTGGATCTTCTTGTCCTTCAAATACTTGGGACAGTAAATATCGAAGCCCGCCTCCGAAAAGATCCTCTCGACCTGGTTTTCTTTCTTGGGCTTGGTATTGACGACGAACCAGCTGCGCATGACGATCAGCCCTTGCTGCCTGAATTCAGGCGTCCGTAAAGATCCGGCCTGCGATCCGGCAAAAAGTGGCTGGCAGCATAGCACGAGGCAATTCTGGAAAAATCGCATTCTGCGTAGAGGATGGCCTCCTGTCCTGCCGGGGCCTGGGTAATGATCCGACCGTCGGGATCGACGGCGAAACTCGATCCGGAGAATTCGAGGTTTTCCTCACGTCCCACCCGGTTGACCAGGGCGGCATAATACCCATTTTGAAAAGCAGCCACCCGGACCTCGGCCTCGAACAGGCCTTCCGGCCATTCTCCGACCGCCCCGGCCTGAGGGATAACGACCAGCTCGGCCCCCGACACGCGAAGAGCCCGCATGTATTCGGGGAAATGACGATCGTAACAGATAGCCACCCCTATTTTCCCGACTGACGTTCGATACACCAGTTGATCATTATCGCCGGGCGCGTAATATCCTTTTTCGTGAAAGTTCCGCCCCTCCATTATATGGACCATCCTGGTCACCCCGATGATGCTGCCGTCGGCGTCTATAACCGGAGAAGAATCGTAAGTCTTATCGCCGTATCTTTCGAACACATTCAAGACCGCCGCCGTCCCTGTCTGCCTGGCCAGCCGGCAAAAAAGATCTGTGGTCGGCCCCGGGACCGGTTCGGCCAGGCTCATAATGTCCGGTCCGGCCGGACGTTGGGGATAAAACGGACTGAAGGCCAGCTCGGCAAAGGCGACCAGGCCGGCTCCTCTTCGGGCGGCCTCAAGAAACGCGCCACCTCCCCGTTCGAGGTTTTCCTGCCTGTCAGGACCGGCATGTTGCTGAACAAGGGCTATTTCCAGACTCATTCTGGACAATCCTCAAGCTGAACTATCAATGAAAATTTTTCGGCCGGTCACTTAATCCTGCAGGCGGCCTCTACATCTTCGACAGTCTTGGGAATGGGGCGGCCCAGGACTTTCCTGCCTTTTTCCGTGACCAGAACGTCGTCCTCTATCCTGATGCCGCCGAAACCGAGGTATTTTTCCACCTTGTCATAGACTATGAAATCTCTGAACTTATTTTCCTGTTTCCATTGTTCGAAGAGAGCCGGAATGAAATATATACCCGGTTCGATGGTCATCACATAACCCGGTTTCAACGTTCTGGCCATCCTTAAATAGGCCAATCCGAACTGCCGGCTTCGTTCCACGCTTTCGTCGTAGCCGATGTATTTTTCGCCCAGGTTTTCCATGTCATGGACGTCCAGCCCCATATTGTGTCCTAAACCGTGGGGGAAGAAAAGGGCATGAGCGCCGACGGCAACGGCCTGGTCGACATCCCCTTTCATCAATCCCAGATTCTTCAGGCCCGAGGCTATGACCCTGGCGGCTTTCAAGTGGATTTCTTTGAACATGACCCCAGGTTTTACCGACCGGATGGCCGTTTCCTCTGCAGCCAGGACTATTTCATAAATGTCGCGCTGCTTACGGCTGAATTTGCCGCTCACCGGGATGGTCCGGGTTATATCGGAAGCGTAATGAAGCGCAGATTCGGCTCCCGTGTCGGCGACAAGCAAGCTGCCTTTCACAAGTTGGTTGTTATAGGAATGCTTGTGAAGAATCTGGCCTTCAATGGTCACTATCAACGGGAAGGCCGGCTGCACACCGCTGCACAGGGCGACTCCCTCCATTGCGCCGGCGATTTCATATTCGAAACAACCGGGTTTGGCCACGGCCATGGCCAGGCTGTACATTTGAGAAGTTATGTCCAGGGCCGCCTCTATTTCCTTTATTTCTTCCCTTTGCTTGACCATTCGCATGTCTATGACGGCTTTTATGAATTCCAATGAGGCACCGGCATTCAGTTTCTTGGCGGAAATGCCCAGCAATGACGCCAGATTCAGGATCGATTTCGATCTGTACTGCGGCAGATAATGAATTTTGCGGCGAGAGGCGGCCGCCTTTTTCAGGTATCCGGCCAACTCGCTCCTCGGAGCGGTCTTCCTGACCCCGGCCAGGGCGGCATTGTCCCTGATTTTCGGCAGATATCCCATCCAGACTATGTCTTCGACGCTGATGTCATCCCCGAAAATGATCTCTTTATTCTCATCGAGGTCGATCACGGCGAACAAACCGGGAAGATCGAGTCCGAAGAAATATAGAAACGTGCTGTCCTGCCGGAAAGGATAAGTGTTGTCTCCATAGTTCATGGCAGATTCTTCGTTTCCTGGGAAAACCAGGATGCCTGTGCCCATTCTTCGTTTCAAGCTCTTCCTTCTGTCCTGGTATATTTCTGTTTTGAACATCTAAACCTCCTTGATATTTTGAAACATGTCTATAACACATATCCCCGGGACTTGCAAGGCGGCTAATCTATCTGATATCATTGGCATTCTGAAGACGAAGAATTTACTTAGTCGAGGACGGAAAGTTGGGCGGATTTTTCGCGGCGGCAGCCAAATCTGATTGCGTTCACGATCTCTTCTACGGGACGGATTATCATTCGCATATGGGAACCAGAAAAGCCGGCATGGCTGTCTTCAACGGCGAACGCATCCTACGCTATATACATAATATAGAAAACGCTCAATTCCGGTCGAAGTTCGAGACGGACGTGGTAAAAATGCGCGGACTCCTGGGCATCGGAGTCATCAGCGACTCGGAAGATCAGCCGGTTCTGGTTCGCTCCCATCTGGGCACTTACGCCATCGCCACGGTTGGAGCGGTCAATAATCAGGATGAGATCGTAAAAAGGATTCTGGCCGAAAAAAAAGTTCACTTCTCCGAGATCAGGCATGGAGAGGTGAATACCACCGAACTGATCGCTTCAATCATCGACCGCGAAGAGAGTTTCCAGGCAGGAATAAAAGCCATGTGGGAATCGATTCGGGGCTCCTGTTCGCTGTCCATCCTGACTAAAGAAGGTATTTACGTGGCCCGCGATAAATTCGGACGGACACCGGTCATCATCGCTGAAAAACCGGGAGCCTGGGCGGCCACCATGGAAACGTGCGCTTTGCCGAATACGGGCTTTTCGGGCGTCCGCGATCTCGGACCCGGCGAAATCGTCCACATTTCACCGGACGGAATCGAGCCGGTCAGTCCGGCGCTCGACAAAACCCAGATATGTGCCTTCCTCTGGATTTATTACGGTTACCCCGCCTCGAGTTATGAAGGCATAAACGTAGAAACCGTCAGGAACGAGTCCGGCCGCCTGCTGGCCAAAAGAGAAGAGGCTCGAATAGATCTCGTCGCCGGCATACCCGACTCCGGAATAGGACATGGTCTCGGCTATGCGGCCGAGGCGGGCATCCCTTTCCGCCGTCCGTTCGTCAAATACACCCCTACCTGGGCCAGGAGTTTCATACCGCCCAATCAGGAGCAACGCGATCTCATAGCCCGCATGAAACTAATTCCCATCAAAGACATCATCAGAGGCCGCAAACTTCTTTTCTGCGAAGATTCCATCGTCCGCGGTACCCAGCTCAAGGATACGATTCAGAGGCTGTACGACTTCGAGGCCAAAGAGGTCCACATGAGGCCGGCCTGCCCTCCCCTGCTTTATGCCTGCCCTTATCTTAATTTCTCGCGCTCCAAATCGGAAATGGACCTGGCGGCGAGAAAGGCCATAAAAAGGCTTGAAGGCAAGCAGGAAGCTGATGTCTCCGAATATGCCAGATTTGGCAGCCAGAAGTACCAGGCCATGGTCGATTCAATCAGGAAAAGCCTGAACCTGACTTCATTGAGATACCAGCGCATGGAGGACATGGTGAAGGCCATCGGGCTGCCAAAAGAGAAGCTCTGCACTTACTGCTGGGAAGGCCGCTGATCTCCCTTTTCATGCAACTGGCCAGGTCCGTGGGGAAACATGGAGGATAAAACGGTTGAACCCATTTTTCTCCGGACGCCGGCCACTTTTTCGGAAGCGCGGAGCATACAGGAATACATAGCTTCTAATGTCGCAAGAGGCCGTTTGACCGGACGTCCGGCCTTCGTTGCCGGCGTCGACGCAGCCTATCTGGAAGATATGGTCTTCGCCGTGGCCTGTCTCTTCCGGCTGCCCGGGCTGGAACATTTAGAAACAGCTCAGGTAAACGAGCCGGTCAACTTCCCGTATGTTCCCGGATTCCTCAGTTTCCGGGAAGGCCCACCGATGATAAAAGCAATTCTAAACCTAAAGCAAAAGCCGGACATTCTCCTGGTCGACGGTCAGGGCATCGCCCATCCCAGAAAGGCCGGTATCGCCTCATTCATCGGTCTGGCCATGGGCATCCCTTCGGTCGGCTGCGCCAAATCCAGGCTCGTCGGCCTGGCGGAAGAACCGGCCAAATCCAAAGGAAGCCGATCCGATCTCATTTATAAGGGAGAAATAGTCGGAGTCGTACTCAGGACCAGAAATCTTTGCCGGCCCGTCTTCGTTTCGCCCGGCTATGGCGTCACGGTTGATGAAGCAATCGGCTTAGTCCTGGCCTGTACGGCCCGGTTCAGAATTCCGGAGCCCATCAGGATGGCTGATCAATGCGCCGCCAAGCTGAAGAGAATCGAGATACCGCCAGGATGAAAGACGGAGGCATCACCGTTTTTCAGAATAACCAACGAGAGAGGTAAAGGCATGAAAAAGAACAGGCTCGTTTTTTCGGTTCTGGGGCTGGTATCGATCATTTTGCTTGCGTTCTTCGCAGCCGCCTGTGCCGGCGGCAAAAAGAGCGGAGCAGCGAAAATCAGAATCGCCGTCGCCACCTTTTCCCACGAAACCTGCACTTTCTGTCCTGATCCGACGACAATCGAGGACTGGGAATACTGGGGCCCGCCCACCAGGGATATCTTAAATGAAAACAGAGGCTATATAGGCGGTTTCAAGAATCTCTGTAACGAGTACGGAGACGTGGAATTAATAGGCATCACCTCGCCCAGAAACGCCCGGGGCGGATCTTCGGGAAGCTGGATTACGCAAGAAGCCTTCGATAAATATACCGGACTGATCACCGCCGACCTCAAAGAACTGGGTCCTTTTGACGGCGTATATCTGGCTCTTCACGGGGCTATGGCCGTGACCGGGATTCCCAAACCGGAGGCCGAGATCGTCCGCAGAGTCAGAGCTGCCGTCGGAAGCATCCCGATAATGGTCGCTCTCGACCTGCACGCCAACGAGGACCACGAATTGTCCGACGCCGCCGACGCCGTTTTCATCATCAAGCGTTATCCCCACTATGACACGACTCTTATCGGAGAATACGCCGCCCGGGTCATGATAAAGACCATAAGAGGCAATTACAAACCAGTGATGGCAACCAGAAAACCAAACGTGATAACTCCCAGCGTTTTCCAAGGGACCGGAGTCTCTCCGGCCATGGAGATCATGGAAAGAACCCGGAGATGGGAATGCCGATATAACGACGTATACGTTTCAGTGGCTTTCGGTTTCGCCTATGCGGACGTCCCTGATGTCGGAGCCACGGTCATGGTCGTAACCAACGACGATCAGGCCCTGGCCGACAGAATCGCCGATGACATGTCTGATTACATCTGGCGGATGCGAAAAGCCTTTGCCGGCAAAATTCTTCCCAAAACCAGGGAAGGCGTCAGACTGGCCGTCGAGGCCGCCCGGGCCGGTAAAACTCCCGTGGTCATCGCCGACCACAGCGACCGGACCGGAGGCTCGACTCATATCCTGGCAGAACTGATAGGCCAGGGAGCCGGCAATTTTTGTATAGCCACCCTGAGAGACGAAAAAGCCATTGAAAAGCTGGCCGGGAATAACAAAACAGGCGATGAAGTCGAAATCGAAGTAGGCGGTTATTCCGATCATTTCGCCGGCGAGCCTGTCAAGATAAAAGGCAAAGTGGAATTTTTGGGTGACTACCGGGGTGAAACTCTGGCCGTTCTACATTTTGGCCTGAACAACCGGATCATCCTGACTCCCGAGCTCATGCAGGTAACCGATACGGGCCTTTTCGCTCCCCTGGGGATTGATCTAAATGAATTGGAGATCATCGTTCTCAAATCACGGGTTCATTTCCGGAGGGGTTATTACGAAAATGGATTAGCCGGAGCCATTTTTGAAGTCGACGCACCTGGCCTGGGTCCCGCCGATCTGACAGGACTGCCTTATAAAAACATACCAAAGGACATCTACCCCGTTTACAGCCGGGATTGACCTCTCCCCCGCTGCTTTCTAATTGCCATCCATCTTATTCCTGGATTTATATTTATGAAGGCAATGAATTCTCTCATTTCATTCGAACACCGGAAACGGCCTAAAGTTGTGAAAAATTGAATTAAAAACAATTAAGGTTTTAGTGGGAAACCAAAAATAAGCAAAGCAATAATCCTAGCTTGACTCGCTGGAAACGGGAAATATAAGAAAAAAAATGGTAGCGGGGGTTGGATTTGAACCAACGACCTCCGGGTTATGAGCCCGACGAGCTACCAGACTGCTCTACCCCGCGGTACCGGACACAATTATAACAAAAGGGCCCAGATTGTCAACGCAACAGCTAAATTTACGGGCAGAGATTTGTAACCGGCGTCATTCGAGTTCCCGGCCTTTGGTTTCCGGGATGCCGATCCACAGAACCGCAGCCGCCAGAAACGCGGCCGCGACCAGGACGAAGGCCTGATCGAAACCCTTTGACTGGGCCAGCGAACCGACCGCGAAAGGGGCGATGGCACTGACTATCCGTCCGGAATTGTAAGTTATCCCCTGAGCCGTGGCCCTGATCGAAGTCGGGAATATCTCGGCGGTAAGCGCTCCGAAACCGCTGAAATAGCCTGTTCCGAAATAGGCGACGAACGGGCCGAGAATAAAAATGGCCGCCGGCGACCTGACCTGCGAATAGATCAGGATGAAAGCGGCCGCGGCCAGGAGGAAGACCATATAGGAAATTTTCCTCCCGAACCGGTCGCTCAGGAAACCGAACGAAACGTAGCCCAGCCACATTCCGACTTGCATGAAAACGACGAAGCCCGACATGGCTCCGGCTGAGAGCCCGGCCCCTCCCGCCGACTGAGGAGTGGAAAGATAAGCCGGGATCCAGAGATTCAATCCCCACCAGCCAAACATGGTCAGAGCATTCATCAACGTCAGGAGAATCGTTACTCTCAACCTGCTGCCCTTGAAAATGTCCGCCAAGCCAGGTTTGTGATCTCCGCCTTCTACGGTCTTTTGGCGCCCGGCCTTCCAGATTTCCGGTTCATCCAGCTTTCTCCTGACCCACAGGGTAAAAAAAGCCGGCAGCACGCCTATGAAAAAAGCCGCCCTCCAGCCCCAGAGCGGCAAGACGAATCCGCAGACGGCCGCCGCCGCCCCGTAGCCAACGGCCCAGGAGCTCTGAACGATACCCAGAGCCTTCCCTCTGTGGGCGGCCGGCCAGGTTTCGGACACCAGGGCCGCTCCGCTGGCCCACTCGCCGCCCATACCCAGGCCGAGCAAAATCCTGAAAATGGCGAGCATTAAGACCGTTGTCGAGAAACCGCAGGCAGCCGTGAAAACAGAATAGACCAGAATGCTGGCCATGAGAGCGCTTTTCCGTCCGAACCTGTCAGCCACGAGTCCGAATATGAATCCGCCTATGGCCGAGGCAACAAGGGTGAGAGAACCGAGCAAGCCGGCCGTTTCCCTGGTCATTCCGAAATGTTTTATCAATTCCGACAGGACCATGGCGAAAAGCATGATGTCGAAAGCGTCGAGCATCCAGCCGAGAGAGGCGGCGACGAGCGATCTCCGGGCGTTAACCGGCGCCGATTTAAGCCAGGTCAATGAAAAAACCTTGCCCATCTTTTCTGTTCCTCGAATTCAGGTTTATATTTCAGGCGGGAAATAAAGTCAAACAGGCCGCACCGGCCGGCTACCGCATCAAATACAGAAGAATCAGATTGGCAAAGTAAAGCGCTATGACGCCGGTTGAATCCCAGGCCGTGATGAACTTCTTTTTCTTTGAATTATATATCAGGCCAGAAATTGCCAGACCGGTCATGGCCATGGCCGATGCTATGGCCACTGCTTGACTTTTTCCGGCGGCAGCCAGCAGCGGTCCGCCGAAATAGAAGACGTCTTCCAGAGCCAAGATCATCATGTTGAAAAGGTTGCTGCCGAAGATATTGCCCACGGCCATATCAACGGCGCCTATTTTCATGGCCGCAATGCAAATCGCTAATTCAGGCAGAGACGTGGCCACGGCCACGAAAATATTGCCTACAAACATATTCCCGAGACCAGTTAAAAGGGCGATCTTTTCAGCCAGCCCCGGCAAGAAGATCGCAGCTGCGATGACTATCAATGCGTTGACCGCATATAAAGCCGAGGCCCGCTTGAGACTCAGTCCGGCGTACTTGTCTTTTCGGTCGCGATCCGTTGCCGGCTGAGACGCATGGGGAACACCGCTTCGCTTCTCGAAAAGGTAAATCATCCTCATGGAAGCTAAATATATGAAGATCAAGATCGGCGTGTATATTCCTATCCAGGACAGTCCGGGCAATGTATTTCCCATGGCCACGCCGAGGCCGGCTATGCCCATAAGTAAAAGGGTAAATCCTGCCGAAAGAATGTTCCTTTGATGAACGCGGGCCGAAAGCGGCATCTTTCGGGAAAGGATGTCCAGCAGGCCCAGAATGAAAACATTAAAAGCACAACTCCCGAAGATTCCTCCGGCGGCTATATCGGGGACTCGGGCCACGAGAACCGCGCTCAGCCCGGTAGCGAGTTCGGGCAGGGACGTCACGGAGGCCATTAGAGCGACTCCCAGCCAGAGGCGGCTCAAACCGGTTTTTTCGGCTATTACGTCACCATATACCGAGAGCTTGTATCCGGAAAAGAGTATGACTGCGGTCGCCAGAAAAAATTCGAGGTAAATAATCATTCGGCTTCGTCCCTTTGCATTTTTTAAAAAAGAACAGCCGGAGCGGGACGTAAGCCGGATTCTGTTGCCACCCAAGCGGCGGCGGTTATTTGTCTAGCCTCCGGATCACTCCGGAAATCAAGCGGCCTACCTGCCCCGGGAGACGGGCAGCCCCACGGTGGGGCTCGTTCGGCCTTGCTCCGGACGGGGTTTGCCCTGCCCCCGGCGTCGCCGCCGGGGCGGTGAGCTCTTACCTCGCCATTTCACCCTTACTCCCCGGAAAGGACCAGCCTTCCCGGATCGAGCGGTATGTTTTCTGTGGCACTTTCCTCCGGTCACCCGGAGTCGCTGTTAGCGACCGTCCCGCCCTGTGGAGTCCGGACTTTCCTCCCCTTCTTCATCATCTGAAGAAGCGGCAACCGCCTCGCCCACTCCGGCTGTTATTTTTATTCCATACTGCTCTAATTTCTTATAAAGATTGCTTCTGGGCGTACCTATATCCTTGGCCGTACGGCTTATGTTCCATTTATTGGCTTTCAACCTGGCCAGGATGAACTCCTTTTCGGCCATGTCCCTGAACTCTTTCAAGCCTGTTGCGACCGAAGGCCCGGGGACAGGGATTACCTCACCCTTCGTGACACTTTCCGGCAGATATTCTTTGCCAATTATATCCCCCTCGGTCAGAATAATCAATCGCTCGACCAGGTTTTTCAACTCCCTGACGTTCCCTTTCCAGGAATAATTGGTCATCATTTCCAGAGCTTCTTCGGAAAATGTCTTGGCTTTGAAGTTATTTTCCTCGACGAAAGCCCTGGCAAAATAATCGATCAGCAAGGGGATATCCTCGCGGTGGTCACGAAGCGCCGGCGAGTGGAGAGGGACAACATTTATCCTGAAAAAAAGGTCATCTCTGAATCTGCCGGCCTCTATTTCTTTTTTCAGGTCTTTGTTGGTGGCCGCGATGACCCTGACATCGAGTTTTTCGACTTTGCTCGAACCGACCTTCTGAATTTCGCCCTCCTCAAGAACCCGCAGTACCTTGGACTGCGTTTTCAAGCTCATATCACCTACCTCATCCAGGAAAATCGTGCCGCCGTCGGCCTGTTCGAATTTCCCTATTTTCCTTTCGGTGGCGCCGGTAAACGAACCCTTTTCATGACCGAAAAGCTCGCTTTCGATCAGTTCTTCAGGAATAGCGGCGCAATTCACCTGAACAAAAGGCTCCTTGGCCCTAAGGCTGTTTTCGTGAATGGCCCTGGCTATGAGCTCCTTGCCCGTACCGCTTTCTCCCTGGATGAGGACGGTTGCGTTGGTCGGGGCGATCTTCAGGATCTCGTTCCATAGATTCTTCATCAAGGGATGATTTCCCAGGAGGACATAACGTTTTTCAGACTTCTTTTTGAGGTCCTGGAATTCCCTGGCCAGACTATTCTGCTGAAGGGCGTTTCTGATGCTCAACAGAACCCTTTCCCGGTGCAGCGGCTTTTCGAGGAAGTCGAAGGCCCCCAGCTTGGTAGCCTCAACCGCGGCTTGTATCGTCCCCTGCCCGGAAATCATTATCACTTCCGGCGAATAGGGCTTCTTTTTCAACTCGGCCAGGACTTCAAGTCCGCTGAGTCCAGGCATTTTTATATCCAACAGGATGAGGTCGATTCCGAAGGTTTCCTCCATCATCTTCAAAGCATCTTCGCCGCTTGAGGCCTCCAACAGTTCATAACCCTCGTACTCCAGGATCATTTTGAGCGACTTCCTGATGTTTTGTTCGTCGTCGATGACCATGATCCGGGCGCTTTTTATCTTTCTCATCTCGTTATTGCTTCCTTTTTAAGATTTTAGCACAGTCCAGGCCGCCTGGCAAAAAGGCCGAAGAAACAAAAAAAAGTTCCGATACGACGGACCAATCCCGCACCTCGTGGAAACGGAACATGATATATGTTAGACTAGCAAAAAACGCTAGAGAGACCATCCTCGTGAAAGCGGTTCGAATTGTCAAGACTTTGATCGTCTTGACATCTGTTCTTTTCTTCGCACCCAAGTCCGGAAGCGGATCTCCGGCAGAGCAGAGATTGATAAACCTGGATAACGGCCTGCGCGTCTATCTTTACTCATCCAGGGCCATTCCCCTGGTGACTATCGCCGCCGGCTTCGATGCCGGTGTCAAGCATGAGACGCCGGAAACAAACGGGCTGATCCATCTGATAGAGCATTGCCTGCTTTTCCGAAGCTCTCCTGAAGGCGGCCAAAAACCAGGCGTTGCTTTTAACAATGCCGGCGCTTATTTCAATGCTTACACGGGGCGTGACCTGACCATATTCGAGATATCGGCCCAGCCGGATGAAATAAAAGCTCTGCTGGTCCCTTTCCGGGAACTGATTTTCAGCTTTGATCTCGCCAAAGAAGAATTCGAGGCCGAAAAGAAGGTGATCCTGGAGGAAATAAACCAGATAAAAGACGATCCTTTCCGCTTCGGGCTGGAATACGTTTCGAACCGCGTTTTCGAAGGTCACCCCTACTCCCTGCCCGTTTACGGCAATCCTGAAGTCATAAAAAATCTGTCTATGGATAAGGTGATATCCTTCTACAGGGAGAACTACCTGCCGTCGAGATGCGTGCTGGCCGTCACCGGTGATTTCGGCCTCGAGGCCATGGAAAAGGCCGTCAGGCAAGTCTTCGGACCGCTCGAAAAGTCCGCCGTTTCATATTCGGAAGTGCCTATGGTCGAATCTCCTAAGAAGCAGCCGCCCTTCAAAGAAACGATGGATACGGCCAACGCTCACTTATTTTTGGCCCTGCCAGCTCCGGATTTCAATTCTTCAGACCAGTACGCCATCGATGTTCTGACGGAAATCCTGGGCAGAGGCGCCAATCCCCTTCTTCTGACGGCCATGAGAGGCCGGGGGAACTTTCCGCTGGTCCTGAACATGTATTACCTGGCCGACCTGCATGGGGGCGCGATCATCATTTACGAGAAACTTGAAGCCGGGAACGTCCAAACTGCCAAAAATGTCTTGACCGCCTACCTTAAGAACGTAGCCAATGAATCTTTTTCTGCCTCCGATTTTTCTGGGCCTGAAAAATATCAGGCTTTCGATTTTCTGGAAGGGGCGAAAAGCGCGATCGCCAGGGAGGCCGCCGGAACGGAAGAATCGGGTCTGAGACTGGCCGAATCACTCGTCCGTTTCCTCCTTCTAAACAAACGAGAAAATCCGGCTGCCTATCTGGACCAAATCATGAAGATAAAATCCTCGGACTTGAGGAAGGCAGCTTTCCAATACCTGGCCAAGGGGCGCCCGGTCGTCCTTACCATTATGCCGGCCAAAAGTACGGGAGACGGCCAAAAATGAAAATTCGTCTCCGGCTCGCCTCGGCATTGCTCTTTTTCATCTTAATTCCGGCTGGCGGTCCGGGTGATTCCGCTTCCCGGCTTTCCGCCCAACCGGGTAATGATCAAGCCGCCTGGAGATTCCGGCCCGAAACGCTGAGCCTTGATTCAGGACCTGATTGCTTCTTCCTGCGGGACACCAGATCGGAAGTTACTGTCGTGGACGTTTTCATTCCCGGCGGCAGGTCGGCCGTAGCTCAAGGCCAGGACGGACTGGCCTACCTGGCCGCTCGTTTGGCCGTTGACATACAGGATAGCGACCAGGCCCGTTTTTTCATCTCCACAGGGGCGGAAATGAGGGTTTCGGTCAACGAGAAATTCACCGTGATCGAAATAAGTTGCCTTTCTGGTTTCGTCTCTGAAGCCCTGAGAATTATCGGCCGCATGATAGGCCAGCCTCTGTTCACATCGGTCAGAATCAAGAGAATAAAGGACATGATGCCTATTCTCCGTAACTCGGAAGAAGAGGATGCTTCCAGCCTGGCCCGCAAATCGGCTCTCGGACAATTTTTTGCCGGCTGCGGCCCAGGTTCCGAAACCTACGGAACCAACAATTCTCTCGGCCTCCTTAGCCGAAAAAAGATATCAGCGTTTTACGAAGAATACTTTTCGAGAGACAACGTCTTCTGCACGGTGGTCAGCGATCTGGATGGCCAGTCACTTAAGCCTGGCCTGGAGACTCTATTCGAAAAATTTCCTCCGTCCCACGGAAAATGGTCCGCGCCCATGGAACCTTCCGGGGCGGATAAATCGAGCCTCTCTCTTGCCAGACAAACCAACCAAACCTTCGTCGGCCGATATTTCATCTTGCCGACCAACGGCCCAGCCGAATACGCCATGGCTGGACTCGTCGAGACCGTACTCGGCAAATCCCCCGGTTCGCTGTTGTGGAAGCTTCGCCAGGAACAGCAACTGGCTTACAGCTCGGAAGCAGGCCTGGTTCAGATGGGGGAATTTTCTCTTCTGGAGGCTCATCTCAAAACATCGCCTGAAAATCTCGAATCCGCCCGAAACGGACTGGATCTGGTTATCACCTCTTTGAGGGAAAAGGGCATCACGGCCGGACAATTGAGGATAGCCGCCAATAAGCTCAAGACCGAATTTTTGAGACAGACCGAGGGCAAGCAATCCAGGGCCCGGGCCATGGGAACATGGCACATCGCCGGCCTGGGTTACGATTTCATCAACCGGTTTTTCCAGGTAATAGATTCCGTCGACATTGAAAGCCTGAATCTTTTTATAAAAAACAATCTCGATCTGGACCGGTCGGTACTCATTATCGTCGGCCCAAATGAGAAATCATCAGCTGGAGGTCTCAAATGATCGAGCTTTCCGAAGACGAACTGGTAAAACTCATAGGGACGGTTTTCCCTCTCGACGAAAGAGACCGGACCCTGGCTATTCTGGTCGATGTCCCCAGGACAGCCGCCGCCGATAACCAGGGCTGGCGGGAAAGGCGGGCCATG
>Ga0172362_10000477_pt1 | contig 32482 bp, 24 predicted proteins | sample LakKivs1_kivu2a2_FD_114534 | JGI IMG/M metagenome (GOLD analysis project Ga0172362, IMG submission 114534) | Sediment microbial communities from Lake Kivu, Rwanda - Sediment s1_kivu2a2 | ecosystem: Environmental > Aquatic > Freshwater > Lake > Sediment | place: Rwanda: Western Province, Lake... | reverse complement strand
GGCGCTGAGCCAGTCGCAGCAGGTGATGGACGGGCTGAAGCAGGGTCTGGCGGAGCGGTTTGGCATCCAGCACACGACCATCCAGTTTGAGTGCGCCAACTGCGGGCAGGGGGCGGCGACGTGTTTGGGGTAGGGAATACGAGTATGGCCCAGGTGAGGGTGGTCTACGACCGGGCGGGCAGTACACTCGCCGTCTGGTTTGGCGACCCGAACGGTGAATACATTTGTGAAGAAACAGGCGACGAGGTTGTCTTGATGAAAGACAAGGCAGGGCGCGTCATCGGCTTTGAAAAACTCAACTTCCTGGTTCCGAAGCCTGAGCAGTTGCGGGTTGCTTTTGAGGCGGTGACGGTTTGACCAGAGGTTCCAGACCCTGCGTTTCGGGATTGGGATCAGGGGTAAAGAGTCACCGCATCGGTTGTGGTCGGCGCGGTAGTTATACCTGCCCCGTCTTCTGTTTGGGATACCGGCTCTGGTCTTGTGGGGTGCCTGGCGCCTGGTGAGGCGCAAGAAGCCGTAGGGGGCTGGCGCGAGCGGTCATTCTTGCGTATCACAGACCTGACAGGTTTCTGAAACCTGTCAGGTCTTCCGATGTCTGAGTAGAATCACACTTATCTGACTAAACGTATCGTTCACCGCACGTGCTATGACGCGAAAGGAGAGGAACCATGAGTGGCTTTAGTGATTACGCCAGGTATGACGGGCTCGGTCTGGCTGAACTGGTGCGCAAGAGGGAGGCCACGCCGGCCGAACTGGTCGAGGAAGCGATCAGCCGCATCGAGAGGCTGAACCCGCAGATCAACGCGGTCATCCACAAGATGTACGACCTGGCTCGGAAAGCGGCCGAGGGTGATCTGCCCGACGGTCCCTTTACAGGCGTTCCGTTCCTGCTCAAGGACCTGGCAGTGAGCTACGCGGGCGTCCCCACGCGCGGCGGCAGCCGCTTTCACCGCGATTTCGTGCCCGACCACGACAGCGAGATCGTCCGGCGCCACAAGGCAGCCGGCCTCATCGTCCTGGGCAAGACCAACACGCCCGAGTACGGGCTGGTGCCGGTGACGGAGCCGGAACTGTTTGGCCCGTCGAACAACCCGTGGGACCTGGCCCGCACCACGGGCGGTTCCAGCGGCGGTTCCGCCGCCGCGGTGGCCGCCCGCATGGTGCCGCTGGCCCACGGCAGCGACGGCGGCGGCTCCATCCGTATCCCGGCCTCGTGTTGCGGTGTGTTCGGCTTCAAGCCCACCCGGGGCCGCAACCCCGCCGGCCCTGACCTGGCCGAAGGCTGGCACGGCCTGGCATGCGACCACGTGCTGACCCGCTCGGTGCGCGACAGCGCCGCCATGCTCGACGCGACCGCCGGCCCGGACGTGGGCGCTCCCTACTACGCAGCGCCCCCCGCGCGCCCCTTCCTGAGCGAGGTCGGCGCGGAGCCCGGCAAACTGCGCATCGCCTTCACGTCCAGGCCGCTCCTGCCCGCCGTCGTCCACGAGGACTGCGTCAAGGGGGTGGAGGCGACGGCCCGCCTGTGCCAGGAACTGGGCCACGAGGTGGTGGAAGCGGCCCCGGAGATTGACGGCGGGACGTTCGCCCGGGCCTTTTTCACCATGGTGTGCGGCGAAACGCAGGCCGAGATCGAGGAATCCGAGGTGCTCCTGGGGCGCAAAGCGACGTCCAGGGATTTCGAGCCTGTCACGTGGGTGTTGGGCTTGCTGGGCCACCAGGTGACGGCGGGCGAGTTCTCCAGGGCGGTGCGGCTACTCAAGCGCAGCGCCCGGCAGATCGGACGATTCTTCGAAGAGTACGACGTGCTGCTGACCCCAACGCTGGCCATGCCCCCGGTGGTGACGGGCGCGCTGCAACCCAAGGGGGCCGAGGTAGCCGCCATGAAGGTGCTGGGCAGGCTCAATGCTGGCGGCCTGCTCCGCACAGTGGCAAACGTAGACGCGCTCGCTGCTCAGACTTTTGAGTTTATGCCGTTCACGCCCGTGTTCAACGCCACCGGCCAGCCGGCCATGTCGGTCCCGCTCTACTGGAACGACGCGGGGCTGCCCATCGGCATGCATTTCGTCGGCCGCTACGGCGACGAAGCGACGCTGTTCCGCCTGGCGGGTCAACTGGAACAGGCGAAACCGTGGTTCGAGCGCACCCCGCCCGTCTGTGGGTAGGGGATTGGGATCACGATACGCACGAAAGGGTGCGAAACACGCGAAAGGCTTTCGCGTGTTTCGCGTTCCTTTTTGGGAAGACATCAGTGGCTGCTATTCGACAACTTACCCGCTTGTTACAGAACGAACTCAAGTCTGAAAGGCTCCTACCCGGCCTGACCTCGGGCGTGCTGATGGGCTTCACCGAGGTCATCTTTGCCCTTTCGTTGGGCAGCCTGATCTTCTCCGGCGAACTCGCTCCCTATCTCCCCTACGGAATCGGCATCGCCCTGGTCACCGCTGCGCTCATGGTGATTGGCACCTCGCTCACCAGTTCAGTGCCGGGCGTGATTGGCAGTACACAGGACAGTCCGTCGGTCATCCTGGCGGTGATCGCGGCCGGGCTGGTCGGCACGCTCTCGGCGGCCGGAGTGGCAGACAAACTGACGACTGTACTGGTGGCCATCGCCGCCGCCACGCTGCTGACCGGGCTCTTTTTCCTGGCGCTGGGCTTCTTCAGGTTAGGTGGGCTGGTGCGCTTCGTCCCGTATCCGGTAGTGGGCGGCTTCCTGGCCGGCACGGGTTGGTTGCTGGTGCAGGGCTCCTTCGGCGTTATGGCCGGTTTCCCGCTCACCCTGCGGAACGTCCCGGCGCTGCTCCAACCCGACCAACTGATCTTGTGGGTGCCGGGGGTGCTCTTTGCGCTCGTCCTGTTCTTCGGCCTGCGGCGCATCCGCCACTTCCTGGCCATGCCGGCGATTCTGATCGGGGCCATCGTCGTGTTCTACCTTGCACTGTGGGTGACCGGCACGTCCATCGGTGAGGCAATCAAGCAGGGCCTGCTGTTGGGAGAGGTGTCAGGAGGGGCGGTCTGGCAACCGCTGGCACTGAAGAACCTGCTGGCTGCGAACTGGGCGGCCATCCTGGGGCAGAGTGGCAACATCGCCATCACGCTCGTCCTGAGCGTGGTCGGCCTGCTGCTGAACGCTTCCGCCCTCGAACTGGCCATCCGGCAGGACGTTGACCTCAACCGCGAACTGCGGGCGGCCGGTTTTGCCAACATCCTGTCCGGCCTGGGTGGGGGGATGGTCGGCTACCATGCGCTGAGCCTGTCCACGTTGAGTTACCGGATCGGGGCGCGCGGCCGGCTGCCGGGGCTGCTGGCCGGGGCCATCTGCGCGGTGATACTCTTGGCCGGGTCGGCCCTGCTGGCCTTCTTCCCCAAACCAATCGTGGGGGGTCTGCTGTTCTTCCTGGGATTGGACTTTTTCGTCGAATGGGTGATCGTTGCCTGGCGCCGGCTCTCGCGGGCCGAATACGCCATCGTCCTCCTGATCCTGGTCGTGATCGGCGCCACCAACTTTTTGATCGGGGTGGGCGTGGGGCTGGTGGCGATGATCGTCCTGTTCGTGTTGAGCTACAGCCGGATCAACGTCGTGCACCACGCGCTTTCCGGCGCCGAGATGAACAGCAACGTCGAGCGTTGTGCCTATCACCGGCGGGTGCTGACAGACCTGGGCCGGCACATCTACGTCCTGGAACTGCAGGGGTTCATCTTTTTCGGGACGGCGAATGCGTTGCTGGAGCAGATTCGGGCACGGGTGGCGGACACGGAAAAACCGCGGGGGCGCTACATCATCCTGGACTTTCGCCGCGTAACCGGGCTAGATTCCTCTGGCGTGCTCAGTTTCGTCAAGGGCAGACAGTTGGCTGAAGCGCAGGGCATCACCCTGGTGCTGACACACCTCTCTGAAAGAATACAACGCCAGTTCGAACTGGGTGGCCTGTTCGCAAATGGTGAGGGGGTGCACATCTTCCCCGACCTGGACCACGGCCTGGAATGGTGTGAAGAGAGACTGCTCGAGATTGAGCAGATCACCACGCTGCACGTGCCGGTCACGCTGGGTGCACAACTGGCGGATAGTGGTTTCGAAAAGGCCAACACCGCACGCTTGATGGAATTTCTGGAGCGGGTAAGCGTCGAGGAAGGGGAATACCTGATCCGGCAGGGGGAAGAGGCCGATGAGTTGTACTTTATCGAACGGGGCACGGTGTCGGTCTACCTGGAGATGGAGGGCGGCGAGCGGGTGCGTCTGCAAACGCTCGGCCTGGGGACTGCGGTCGGGGAGCTAGGCCTGTACCTGGGCACGACGAGTACCGCGTCCGTCATTGCCGACTCGCCGGTCACCGCCTACCGGCTGACCCGCACGGCGCTGTCCGAAATGAAGGAGCGAGAACCCGCATTGGCGGCGACCTTCCACGAGTTTGTGGCCTACCTGCTGTCTGAGCGATTAGCGGCCACCACCCGGGCACTTGAAGCGGTGCTCAAATACTGAAACCAGGTGTGCGCCATCGTGCTCCAGCCTCAATAGCGCTCAAGGATGCCGTATTGATGCACCCGCGGGTCCTCAAACAGGAAAACCCGGGGCGGATAGAAACTGAACAGCGCGAAAGCCGCTGCCATAACGACCAGCCCGACCACCGCCCACCGGTGTACCGCAGCCCTCATCCTGGCGGCTGTCAGTATCCTGTAGCTGGTCATCTGTCCAACCACTACGGCCACGACGAAGATCGAGATGTCCGCCACCAGGTAACCTCGCCCCAACACCGCCTTGTATCCATAGAAGAGCACGGCGATCACGAGCGGCATGGAGAACAACCCCACGCACTTACCCACCCAGAAGTTGTCCGTCAGGTTCTTGAGCGCTCCATATTCCACCACTGCAAACAACAGCCCCGGCCAGAAAGCCAGCTTAAAGTGTTCCCAGGTGCTCTCGTTCACAGCGGCGAGCCAGGCGATGGGGCGCCAGTAGCCAGTCCACTCAAACACAAAGTGCAGGGCAGAGCCCAGCAAGACGATGACGGCTATGCCAATCAACTCCCACCTCAATACCGTTTTGTTCGCCATCGTTCTTTGCTCCTTTACGTCTTCTCCAATGCCTGTCTCAGGTCGGCATCCAGCGTCTCCAGGTCCACCAACAGCGCCCCCAGCGAATCGGCTTCGGCGCGGGCCGCGTCGGTGAACCCGGCGCGGGCCAAGAAGGCGTAGTGGACCCGCCATCCGTCACCCGGGACGACGAGCGACGTCTTCTCCACCAACTCCCGGATCACGGAGCGCCCCACTGCTTCCACTCCCCACTTGCATTCCCCCAACAGAACCGCCTGGTCCCGCCAGTTGATTGCCACCACATCCACCTGTGCATCGGTCGCCCAGTGGCTGCCCACCAGTTCCGGTGCAAAGGGCAACGTCCCTGCGCGAGCCTGGGTGAGCGTCCACTCGCGGCACAGGTCCTCGAACGCCGTCACACCGACGAAGGCACGGAACTGCCCGGCGATGCGCTCCCACAGCAGGTCGGTCAGTTCTTGCTCAACCATCTCCAGGTTGGGCTCGATGAAGCGGAAGTAGAAGCGCAGGTATGGGTCGCGCAGGTAGTAGCGGCTGCGGGTGGTCACCCGTCGCTGGGCGGGTGGGATGGTGGCCGGAATGCGGCGCTCGATCAGCCCCAGGTCGCGCAGCCGCCTGAGGTAGGGGACCAGGTTGGAGGAGGTCATCCCGATGACCTGGGCAATCTCGGCCGGCGTGTGGTAGCCCATTGCCGCGGCGCGCAGGGTTGCCTCGTAATTACGCGTCTCGCGTACCAGGTCACTGATCAGTACCGCGGGCTCGCTACGGAACAGCCCCAGGCGTTGAAACAGATGCTGGCGGACGTTGGCGCTCAGGCTCTGCTGAGCGTCGAACCGTTCCAGGTAGGCCGGGACACCGCCCAGCGTCGCGTAGGTGGCCACTCGTTCAGCGGCCGGGCAGCCCGGAAAGAAAGCGGCCAAAGCGGCGTAGGGCAGCGGTTCCACCGGGAATTGGCCCGTCGTGCGGCCATAGAGGGGGGCCTGGTAGTTGAGCAGGTCCACCATCATCCCGATGTGGGAGCCGGCCAGCACCAAGATGAGCGGCTTGTCTTTCAGCAGGTGGTCCCAGTCTTTCCAACAACGAGTTTAACTCGCGCAGTTCCCGCTGGCGGTCTACAAATCGTGGCATGGCATTCCCCTCAATCTCCGGCGATCAGTCTTTATGAAGAGATTCTGAGAATCTTTTCATACAGTCCCTTCCCCTTGTGAAGGGCTCACTTTTTCTTGGGGATATTTTCCCCCAAGGCCAGCGTTCTCTCCAGCGCGTACCCGAAGGCAGCCGGCATCATCACGTCAAACCACGGCTTGGATTTTGTCTCCGTCGAAGTTTTGCCGCGTTTATCCACCTTTGTCTCTTGCCAGAATACTGTTCCGGCTATCTCCACGTCACAGGATGGGCTAGATGGGCAGCCACGCGTCTTTATGATCAGATGGGGATAGGATCCTTCCCCCATTTGTATAGTGGTCTCCATCTCGCGCACATCGAGGGTTTGCAGAACAGTAGCGAGAGCTTCGGCAGCTTCGACCGAGAATCTGCCCTGCTTCCATTTTGCGTACCATACGCTATGAGTCTCGCAATAGGCTGATTCGCCAATGGCCTCCTGCGCACGATAGGCTGCCCCAATGACCACCATCGCGAATTCCAGTACCACCAGGGCGGTCATCCACCAAGGCGTGCCGTGGATGACCGTGCTGAATAGGTCCTCAAACATTTTTACGGTTATGGTCATCGGGTGCAGTCCGCCGTAGGAGAGTAGGGCGACAATCGAATGCCCCAGGTAGATGAAAATGCCGTTTAGCGCCCCTGCCCAACCAGCCACGCTTGGGTTGCGGCAGTGGCCACTCTTACCCAAACGTCCAACGATTTCACCGCCTGCCATGCCAGCGATGAAAGGATAACCAAAGAATACTGCCAGTATGACGATGAGGGCAAAGATGGCGAAAGCACAGAGCAGAAAGCCGCAAATCGAGGTCAGTAGGCTGGGAATGAGCGCTACAAGCCCGGCTAGGTAGCCGACAATGATTCCCAGGTAGTGTACTACCACGCCCAGTATCAGATTGATGGGCAGAGCTGCCAGGAACATAAACAAAATTGCCTTGGATGGGCAAGCCCCGCTCAACTTGGGTTTGCGCGCTAGCAGGGATGCTGGCAAAACAGGAAGTATAGGTTCAGACATGGTTTTCCTCCGAGTATTCGAACTACAGATGATATAACCTGGCTTGGGGAGAGGACAGCATTGGTATCTCCGGCGTGCAATGCTCCGCGCTCGCACGTCACACATTCCTGGCCTGATGAATAGTATACAGCAATTTATCTGCAAGTCAAGCATTTCGGAGCATGAGTATGGAACAGCTAATGGAACCGGGATTTGCCGGAGACTACCATCGGCGGTTGAACTGGGACTGCTACGGCAACCTCTCCTCCGTTCTTCAGGACTATCCAGTTCGAGTGTGCCAACTGCGGGCAGGGGGCAGTGACAGTCTAACCAATGTCAGCATACGCTACAACCCCACCGCCTCCCAGCAGACCAGTTGCAGGTCCTCCTTCGTGATCTGCGCCAGCATGGTCGGCGGGGTCACCTCGCGGTACAACTCGTTCTCCACCAGCCAGGCGTCCAGCCCGTGCAATAGCGCCGCCCGGTCCTGGGCCGCCTCAAAGTCCGCCTGGAGTTGCTTGAGCGCGGGGTCGCGCCGGAAGGGCTGCAGCGACACCTCCTCCAGCGCCCGGCGCGCCCGTCCCCACGTCTCCTCCTCGATCTCCTCCTGCTCAAACAGCCCCGGTTGGGCCAGCGCGTTGTAGAGCCGCTGGTTCAGGCTATACATCTTGGGGCGCACCCGCCGCCCCGCCTGGGCCTGCCGCAGTTCCCGCACCACGTCCTCCGTCGCCCGCTCCAGCAGGTCAAAGATTCCCAGCGCCTGCAGGTCGGGCGGGAACCGTTTCTCCTCTGGCCTGGCCTGGATCCAGCGAAAGATCTGCCGCTTGTCGGCGATGGGAGGGGCGCCGTCCGCCGGGTAGAAGCGCCAGAAGTGGCGCTCGCGGGCGCGGAAGGCGAAAAAGCCCCCCCGCAGTGGGCTGCGTTTCCCGCTGTGGATGCCCAGCGGGATCTCTTGCACCTGTTCCTCCCCCCACTGCTGCAGCGCCAGCACGAGCGGCAGCCGCATCTCGTCGGTGGAGGTCAACTCCATGGCCTGCTCCAATTCGTCCAGCACCGTGCGGTCCCCGGCCCGGATGCGCCGCAACTCCTCCAGCGAGCGCGCTCCGACGGCCTCCCCCAGCACGCTGGCGTCCAGCCCCACCGTGCGGTCAATGTCGCGGATGCGCCGCTGCAGCCGCTCGACCAGCCCCAGCAGTTCCTCCAGCCCCTCTTCCGGGAAGCAGTTGAGGATCAGGAGCGTCTCGTGGAAGGAGCCCAGCCGGTCTATGCGCCCGGCGCGCTGGATCATACGCACCGGGTTCCAGTGCAGGTCGTAGTTGAGCACGACAGGTCGAACAGTTCTGCCTCCCCCCGCTCCACCGCGCGGAAGAAGGTCTGCAGGTTGCGGATGCCATAGATGCCGTACTCGTCCAACTTGGGCTGCCACAGCAGGTCGCGCAACTGCGCCGGGCAGACGACCAGCCCGCGGGGGATGTAGCCCCGGCGGCGGCGGCCCAGCAGGTAGTGCTCCAGCAAGCCCATGGCGACGTAGGTCTTGCCCAGCCCCACCGCGTCGGCCACCAGCACGCCGCGGTGTCGCTCGAGCAGCCGGATCGCTTCCCGCAGCCCCTCCTGCTGGAAGGAGGCCAGGTCCACCCCCAGCGAGAGTGGCCCCTGCGCTCAGAACGGCTCGAACCACTCCCGGCGCAGGGCGTCGGCGACGAGCGCCTCCTTGCGCACCAGGTTCAGTTCGGAGTTGCGGGTCAGGCCGCTGGGGGTATTGTCGCGTAGGCTCTTCGGCCTCCCACTTCACCGCGCTACCATCGGTAGGTAGGCGCGGGGAGTGAGAGGCGGTGGAACCTGACCCCAGGCAGGACGACCGGCATCGTCGAGGAGTTTGTGCAGGCCCGAGCCGTCGCGGTTGATGATCCACAGGCTGCTCGGCGTATCGAATGGGTAGACGGCGCGCTCGAAGACGATTTGCTGGCCGTCGGGCGAGATGCTGAACCCGCGCGCGCCGCCATCGCCGCTTTCGTCGAGCAGGGCGGGGGTCAACCGAGTGATGCCTTGCGTCGCAAAGTTGTACTCGAAGATGTCGGAGTAGAACTCATAGCCGATGTAGAACTTGGTGAAGAGGAAACCGGACGCATCGGGCAGCCATTCAATGTCGTACACCCTCTCGGCGCCGTAGTAGGCGCTGATGAGCACCAGCTTCGTGCCACCGGACGCGTTGCCCACGGTGTTCAGATAGATCCCCTCGATGTTCTCGACGATCGGGTCGTCCTTCGAGGCATAGAGATACTGATTGCTGGTCGCGGCAGTCGGGCCCCAGGCAACCAGGTTGGGCGCTGCGTGCTCGACCACGGGGAGTTGCTCACCGATGGAGCCGTAGGGTGGGTTGGCGTCGATCTGGCTGATGCGGGAGTAGGTCCGCATGCCATACGCCAGCGCCGAGCCGTCGGCCCTCCAGGAGACCTTGCCGGTTCCCATGCTGTCGATGCCGGAACCCCCCGAGATGAGCAGGCTTCCTCCGGATACCGTCGTATTCGGCTGGACGTCTGCCACGGCCGTAGGCGCCACGACACGGTACCCTCCCCAGATGCCGACTGCGGGCTGTAGAATTCCCGGCCCGAAATCGGCGACGTCGTCGAATGTTAGCGTACCGCCCTGCCAGGCGAGGACGGACTGGATCCCCGGCGCGCCCTGCACGTAGACCTGTACCAGGGAACTTGTGTAGTTGGCGACTTCTACCTCCACCGAGCCCTTGGGCAGCGCGGCAAGCCCGGCGCAGGCCGGCGAGTTGGTGACGCGCCGGAGGCCGGTGCCATTGTAGCGGATGGCGTAGACGTCACTCTGGTACCACGAGCACGTCTCCTCGTGTTCACTGGAGAAGGCCAGCTCGCGGCCGTCGGGCCGCCAGGCGAGATCATGCGGCGCCAATAGGGTGAGCGGCTGGGGAGCGGTCCAGAGCACCCGGTCGCCGGTGCCGTCAGGCGAGATTAGGTGGATGTCGTGCGTCGAGCGGCGCACGTAGGCGATGATCCCCGCGTCTGCCGAGGGGACCACAGGCGCGGGCCCAGACGAGGCCCGCACGAAGGCAATGTTCAGAAGTGTAGCCACGAGGACGAGCGAGACAACTCTATGTGCAGACATAGCTAGAACCTCCAAGTCAAGTTCGGTTACCGCACAGACAACATGAGCCCAAGTGGGACTGGGGGCGATGAGCGGCAGGCGACGCTCATCGCCCCAAGACGTGCACACCTATCTGGTGACCAGGGGTAGATACAGTGTGTTTATCGGCTTGAACTCAGCATAGTCGTACGCTGCCGTCGTGTAGAGATCTGATTGCATGATGGTCGGCACGGCCACCTGCAGGTCCACGAGAACCAGATTCGTCAGCGTGTACGGTCCATCCAACTTGGAGTTGTAGATGTCACTCCCATCAAATCGGAGCGTCACGGTTTGGATGCCGGCCGTGGCCGAGAAGGTCTTGCTTGATTGCGCTACGATTTGGTCTCCAACCTGCAGATCCGCCGTCAGATTATAGTCGCCGGCTTTGGAGAACTCGATGCCCACATCCACCTCGAGCGCGTCGGCCCAACTATCCCCGTTCTCATCCGCCGCTCGGTCGGCATAGCTGCCGGTCAACTGCCCGGTTTGCGGCATGATCGAGAGAAGCTGGCTGTACTGACGTGAAAAGGCCGTGCCGCCATCGTCGCCATTCGCGGTAAAGATGACCTCCACGTATCCCGGCGCATCGGGGATATCGTACGTCCCCTGGTAGTGGCCACCTCCCACATCAGTCAGCGTCAGCGTATCGGTGACGCTATCCGGTCGGGCCAGATCCACGCTTACGGTGGCGCCCGCAATTCCCGCCGTTCCGCTTTCCAGCGTCGCCGTCAACGTGGCCGTGTCTCCGATTTGGTAGAATCCAGCGCCGATTCCAACTTGCAGAGTTCGGTCCGACGCAAAGGCGGCCATGGCCACCCAGTCTGTCCCATCCGGTCCAGCATACGGCGCACTGACGCCAAGCGTCCAGGCGCCTGGGACCGTATTCGTGAAGGCGTAGGTCATCCATCCGGGCAACCCGTTGCTGGCAGGGCCGGAGTCAAAGGTCACGATTGAAGGGTTCGACATCGCGTAGTTGGGATCGATCGTGACCCCGTCCGGATTGACGAGGGTCAGGGACAGTGTTTGTGTCATCCAGGTGAGGGCAAAAATGGTCTGGCCCGTCGTATCGATCGAAAGCGTGCGGCTGATGGTCTCTCCGGTCGAGATATGTCCGCTTTGCTTCGGCGCGAGGGCGTACGGCGAACCTTGCTCCTGCGCCCGGGCTGGCGGTGGCGGGGCCACCACGCAGTCCACTCTGTCCAACTTAAGCAGGATCTCTCGGACGCACTTGTACGAGTCGCTCCAGATCTGGGTTGGACGGGGCTTGAAATACGAGTTGCCCCGACCGACAAAGTGAACCTCGTGAGTTTGGTATCGCGTCACCCGATGCCTCAAGGCCTCCGTGTTCCCCAACCAGCCGAAGTACTTGCCTGTGGCGGAGGCCAGGCCCGCGAAGCCATCGTTGGGCCCATTGAGGTAATACAAAACGCCTCCCAGGGGGCCTGCTTTGCCATCTCCGCCGATCAGATAATATTTCACATCGTTGTATTCATTTCGTAAGTTGAACAACTGCATGTAGCTCAGGTCCATTTGACAGAACGCCGGTTGACGGAGGCAGTAGGCGCCCAGAAGCACCCCTATAGGGGGCCCTAGTAAGGGTACATGCGTCACGAGGGAAAGCCCGTTGATCCCTGCGTGAGGCGAGCCATGCGTTATCAAGGTTTCGACATCCTTACGCTCAGCATACGTGCTTGACTGCAGATAGGCTCGGCTCACCGGGCCGCCCATGCTGTGCGCGATCAAGATGACCCTGTTTCGTCCAGTCAGTTGTTTGACCGTGGCTATGTCGTTTGCAAGACACTGTCCATTGACCTCAATGGGCGCCGTGGTGTCTGGCCATGGGGCGCTGTCCCAATGGGCGATCCAGACGTCAAAGCCGTCATCGACGAGCCACTGGGGAAGATCATCAAAATCTATGGGCAACTGCAAGTCGGGGTAGTGGTCGACGCCATACTCGCACTGATCGCTGGGCCCCGCTTCTCCCAGGTAGCCGTGCACCAAGATGACGGGCGGGCGGCTAGTGAAGTACTGAGCGGTGAAATCACGCGTGGCATCCGGTGGCACGGTGACGCTGTACCCGGAGGGGGAAATCGACACCCCCTCTCTGGAGGCCGTCACATAGTAGGTACCCGCTGGTAGCCCGAAGCAGTAGTAGTAGCCCCCGGAATCGGTGAAGGACCGTACCACTTCGCCGCAGTCTACCCGCACATTGTAAACGGGACGGTTGTCGCTGGTCATCACCCGTCCGGTGATCGAATACGTCGCAGGGGGCGCAGTTGTGGCGGTGGGCGTAGGCGTGGGCACCCAGGGCTCCGTCCCGAAGCCGCGAACGGCAGTGACGTTTCCGCCGCGGGTCACGACGAGCAGCTCGCCCGTCACGGGATCGATCGCCGAACCCTGAACCCAAGGCAGCCCGGTCAGAAAAGTGCTCCGCGAAGTGGGAACCGGGTTGCTTTCAGAGTCCAGCGAATAGGCGCTGATGGCGCCGTTATAGTATTCTCCGACCAGCATTGCGCTATAGTCGGCGAACTGGGGTGATGAGGGCGGCACGTAGACAAAACCCTCAGGGTAGGATGAGAGCTTGGCCTTCTTTGTGATGGTCGCGATCGAGTAGGTGCCATCGCCTTGCGGGGATAGTGTCGCCGCGTACCAGTCGCCGGTTTGATTGGTGACGAGCTTGAGTTCGCCCTCATGCGGAAACCCGGAAGGGACGAAATTGATCCCCGAGACTGCCGGAGTGACGCCAAGTGCAGAGAGAGCGATGACCTTGTCTGTCCAAATGCTCCCTGGCTTGATCTCACCGAGCTCATTGACAGGCGAGCGCGAATAAAAGAGGAGGTTTCCGGGTCCATACGCCATCCCGGTGCTCACATAGGATGCCTGGGCAAAGGGCGTTCCGGGGTTAGGAAAATCGATGATATGGTTGTCGGCGTCGCGGTGGACGGGGACGGCGTAAATCAGCCCGGGGCTCGTTTCCGTGTAGGCTGCGACCAGAAGTGTGTTGGGATCGCCATGCTTGAACGTGATCGCTCCGATGCCTGCGGCAAGCCCCGTGAAGGCTCCCAACGCGCACGCCACATAGTCGCTCGAGTAGGGCGGCTGGATCACGACCCCGGCGGCAGGAGTGCAGTTGTCAAGCAAAGACGCGGACCTGCCTGCCGATGAAGTCGGAACCATGCCAGCCGAGCCGATGGCCATGACACTCATTAGCACAAGGACGAGTGCCGCGAAAAGCGATTTGCCGAAAGTCTGTTGCTTCATTGTGGCCTCCCAGGTCGAATTTCAGGACTCTCCGAAAATTAAAGGCGCCTGCCATCTCTCGCGTCTAGGCGCGCGAAATGACAAGCATCTCCGGCCAAGCGCACAGCACAGGTCGTGCCAGGCGATCCAACCACCGAGCCCTTGGGCAGGATGGCGAGCGCGGCACAGGCCGGCGAGTTGGTGACGCGCCGGTAGCCGGCGCCATTGTAGCCAATGGCGTAGACATCACTTTCGTAGTAGGAGCAGGCCTCCTCGTGTTCGCTGGAGAAAGCCAGCTCGCGACCGTCGGGCCGCCAGGCTAGATCGTGCGCTGGCAATAGGCCGAGCGGCCGGGGAGCGGCCCAGAGCACCCGGTCGCCGGTGCCGTCAGGGGAGATGAGGTGGATGTCGTGCGTCGAGCGGCGCACGTAGGCGACGACCCCCGATCGGGCATCGACAAAGTAGCCACGCCACACCCCGGAGCTACCTGTCTGTACCGTACCTGCACCGTTCAATGCCCCCTCAAGACGAGGGGCAGGTAGACTCGATATTCGTCCTGAACCGTGATATATTGATCTCTGGTCTGCGTATCGGTCCCACCCGGGCCGCTGACGGTCAGCGCCACGGTGTAGACCCCCTCCGTCGCGTAGGTGTGCGTGGGGTTGCTGCAACTGCTGCTCGTCCCACCATCGCCAAAGGTCCAGGCACAGGTATCGTAGTCGCCCGTCGATTGGTTCGTGAAAGTTACGAGAAGGGGCGGGATGCCAGCGCTGGGACTGCCGGCAAAGTCCGCCTGCACGGGCTCATACACTGTGATAGAGTCCGTGCGAGTGAGCGTGTCTGTGCCCCCTGCACCGCTGACGGTCAGCGTCACAGTGTAGACCCCCTTCGTCGCGTAGGTGTGCGTGGGGTTGCCGCAACTGCTGCTCGTCTCCCCATCGCCAAAGGTCCACGTGCAGGTGTCATAGTCCCCAGTCGATTGGTTGGTGAACTGCACAGCTAGAGGACTCACGCCCGAGGTCGGCGTCCCCACGAACTCGGCATCCACCGCCTCAGGGACGTAGGTGGGACCCCAGGCAGGGCGCCCCGCATCCTCGACGAGAGGGCGCTGGCCTGTGCCGTCACGGTTGATAATGTACAGGTCGCTCGTCGGGTCCCACGGCTCCGTTACCCACTCGAAGACGATTTGCTGACCGTCGGGCGAGAGGCTGAACGCACGCGCTTCATTGTCGTCGGGGAGGTCGGTGATCTCGGTGCTCTCTCCCGTCCCGAAGCTGTACTCGAAGATGTTGGTCCAAGTCCCCAGACTGACGTACTTCTTGCTGTAGAGGAAACCGGATGCGTCAGGCAGCCATTCGATGTCGAACACCATCTCGCCCTCAAAGGCGACGACTTCCACGAGTTTTGTACCACCGCCCGGGTTGGCCAGGGTGTTCAGGTAGATCCCGTCATCCCTTGCGAAGTAGAGATACAGATCGCTGTGTGCAGCATCCGGGCCCCAGGCAACCAGGGTGGGCGCTGTACCGACGACCACCGGGATCTGCTCGCCGACGGCGCCGTAGGGTGGATTGGCGGAGATCTGATTGATGCGGGAACCGGTGCGCATGGCGTAGGCCAGGCCCAAGCCGTCGGGCTTCCAGGCGAACTTTCCGGGTCCGAACTGGCTGATGCTCACTCCCGGGATATTGACGGTGCCTCCGGACACCGTCTGATTGGGCTGGACATCCGCATAGGGTGGATAGCCCTCGGAACGCTGCTCCCCCCAGAGGTTGGTGTAGATGCCGACCGCGCGCTGCAGCACCCCTGGCCCAAAATCCGCGACGTTGTCGAAGGTCATCCTGCCGTTGGTGGCAAATCTGGCACCCGATGCCCCCTGCACGTAGACCATCGACCCGGGACTGGCGTAGACGCTCACATCGACCGTCACGGAGCCTTTGGGCAAGTCAGCGAGCGCGGCGCAGGCCGGCGCGTTGGTGATGCGCCGGTAGCCGGTGCCATTGGGGCGAATGGCGTAGACATCACTTTCGAAGTAGGAGCACGTCTCCTCGTGGTCGCTGGAGAAGGCCAGCTCGCCGCCGTCGGGCCGCCAGGCGAGCTCGTACGCCGGCCATGGCGACTGCGGGTACGGAGCGGTCCAGAGCAGCCGGTCGCCCGTGCCGTCAGGCGCGATGACGTAGATGTCGTGCGTCGAGCGGCGCACATAGGCGATGACCCCTGGGTCTTCAGACAAGTCGGACAGCGCACCGATGAAGGTTCCAGATTGCTGTTCCCAGGCAGCCCGTTCGGCCGTGAAGCCCGGGACGGTAGAGGTCTGGCCGCTTGCCGGCACTGTCATTATGCTGACGAGTATGAAGGCGGCAACGACCGCCGAAAGTTGGAATCTCTTACGCATCGAATTGCTCCTTTCAAAATGCTGAATGGCCTGTCATCTAACCCAATTGATCCGTCGCGCTACCGCAGCACCAGCGGCAGATATGTGTAGGATTTCTCGGGCGGCGGTGGTCCAAGTGCCACCGCCGCCGTCGGCGCGCTGGAGGAGCGGTAAGAACAGCCTGTGCGGCGCGGCGAGGCCCCAGTCGCCGGGGCCGGTGACGCCCGCGCACTCGACCCAGTTCTGAGCAGTGGAGGCGGCGCTGCTCGGCTGTAATTGCGCATAGCGCTAATCTCCAGTCTTTTTGCGCGGATTAGTGCGGACGGTTAGGGCGGGGTCGGCGTGGTGAGATAATCCACGGCGGCGGCGACGCCGAACTCAATGCCGGGCCCGTCGATGTTGCCGAAGAACTGACCGGGGCCGACGTCGGCACTGGAGGTGACCTTCATGCCGAGGTCGCTGACGCCGTTTTCGCCGACCCTGACGAAGAAACCTTCGTTGACGCTCAGGCGCCCCATGCCGGTCGGAGCCTGGATTTTGCCACCAGCGAAGAAGGTGGTGGTCTTGTTGCGCATGTTGACGGTGACCTGACCGAAGACCGTCATGAGACCGGGACCGGAGATTTCGGCTTCGAACAGCTCACAGTTGGCGCGAATCGTCACCAGGCCCAGGATGTTGATGCCCACTTTGCCGCGCGTGAGGGCGTCAGGGCAGCGGTCAGGCCGGTCATATTGGGCCTGGCTGTCTTCGTTCTGGGTCGCCTCGGCGACGCCCTCGCAGTAGGTCCAGAAAGCCCAGATCTGTTCGGCGTAGGCGTTGAGGTTAAACAGGCGCCAGTCGACGTCGGTGTTCATCTCACTTTCGATCCTGAGCATGACGTACTCGTGGTTGAGGAAGTCGGCGAGGTTGGCGGCGGTGCCAGTCATGGCGGCGTATTTCGCGGTGGTGAGGGTTTCGAGGTTTGCTTCAAATTCGCCGTATTCGGACATCCACTGCGGCACGTGGCTGCGTAGGAGGCTGCGGCAGGCGTCGACGTAAGCGTTCCAGTCGGGGTAGTCGTCGGCAAGCGCGAGCCACTCAGCGCCCTGTTCGTCTGCCAGCTCCCAGAGGCGCGCGTCCTTGTCAGCTACAGCCTGGTATAGGGCCTCGATGTCGGGCTCGTACATGACGCGCATAGCGGTGGTGGTGATATTGTTGAAGCGAGCTTCGGTGAGTGGCCCTGGGCGGGGACGCTGGTTGCGGGCATCGGTGTTGGCGTCGATGAGGTCCTGGAGTTCCCCAGCGCGTTCTGTGCTGCGCTGGATGAGCTCGAGAGAGTAGTTATAGACGCTCTCGGCCTGTTCGGGTTTCTGGAAAGTGCCGAGGGGCGGCAGGGTGAATAGCTTGCCGGCTGAGCGGTTGAGGGTGAGGTCGGGGGGCAGCTGGATCGGAGGATCCCATTCGGTTACCCCTCCACACAGGAGGCGGCGGGCACCGAGGCGATACATGCGCACGGCGTCTTCGTCTTCGTCTTGGCAGAGGTGGGCCTGGGAAAGGTTGAGGCGCGCTTCGGAGAGATCCGTGCCGGACTGGACGAGGGGGTCGAGGATGGCTTCGGCCTGCTGCCACCGGCCCTGGAGGAGGAGAGCGTAGGCGCGGTTGTTGGCGGCGAGATGGGCGGCGGGAATACCCATGGGCGTCTCTGCCGCAACGGGCTCGGGCAGGGCGGCGGCGGCGTCGAGCAAGGCAATGGCTTCGTTAGGCATGTTGAGGGTGGCGAACATGCCGGCGGCGTTGATCAGGATGAGGGGCGATTGCGGTTCCAGTTCGTGGGCGTGTAGCATGGCGGCGAGAGCGCCGTCAGGGCGGCGGTCGCTCATGGCAGCGAAGGCGAAGGCCTGCGCGCCTTCGGGCGTGGCGACTTCGGCGGCGGCGCGGAACATGGCGAGGTTAGCGGAGCCGACCTGTTGTGTGAGGTAGGCCCAGCCATTTTGCAGGGCCTGTTGCAGGGTGATGGGATTGGCGGCAGCGCGCACCTGGCAGATCTGCGCTTTTTGCATTTGCAGCATGGGCAGCAGGACGTCGTTGGGCAGCACAATGGCGGCGTCGCTGTAAGCGTAAATGTGAGGACCGATGCCGGGTATGATTTTGCCGGCCATGGGCAGGTAGAGGGTGAATTCATCGTCGCCAGTGCTGAGGCTATGGCGCGCTGCGGTGGGTCCGGTCAGCGGCAGGATGCCCAGCGTCGCCACCAGGAGGATTATGACCAGAGACAACCTCAGCAACCACGCCAATGGGAGGCGAGTACCGAGTGCGGACCGATAAGTGTTTTTCATGATAGCTCTCCTCATTTAAATTTGCCGACTTAATAACCCTCGCCAAGACATGCCGCTATCCCTTTCACTTAGCTCCATTATGAATGCAAACAACTGCTCCAAACTGGCAAAACCGAATCGCTCCTTGGTGGACGGGTCTTCCAGGGAAGCATGCCAATCGGCTGTCTGCGGCTCACCCACGCACCATAGGCGGAGTATGTACGAGCGGCTGTGTATAGGTGGCTGGGTTTTCATAGGCTCGTCTCGGTCGTTTCTTCATTTGCATCCAGTTTACCAAAGCATCGTCAGGACACCGTCAGGGGATCGTCAGGAATGTTGTGTCACGGCTGATTTTGCAGGGCCTTGACAGTTGCCCGTTTTTGTCATATAGTTATTACTAGCATTTGCACTCTCCGCATAAGCGCATAAGGAAGACCGAATGGCACACCTGTCGTTGGGCGTGTTGGGTTCGCTGCAAGTCTCGATAGACGACACACCGGTTACGACGTTCGAATCGGATAAGGTTTGTGCGCTGTTGGTCTATCTGGCGGTAGAAGCAGACCGTCCGCACCGAAGAGAATCCCTGGTTGGTTTGTTGTGGCCAGATTGCCCCGAGCCAGTCGCCCGTCACAACCTGCGGCAAGCCCTCTTCAACCTGCGCCTGGCGATTGGCGATCATACAGCCAGTCCTCCCTATCTCCTCATCTCGCGAGATGCCATCCAGTTCAACCGCGCCAGTGACTTTTCGCTGGACCTCGCTCAATTCGACGCGATTCTTCGTACGTGCGAAGAAAACCGGGGCCGAGGCAGCGAAGATCCTTCGATCCGTGCGGCGCGGCTGGAGGAAATGGTCAAGCTCTATCGCGGCGAGTTCCTGCAACACTTCTTTCTGGAAGACAGTGCCGAGTTTGAGCAGTGGGCGCTGGTACAGCGCGAGAGCTTGCACCAACGTGTCCTGGATGCCCACAGCGACCTGGCGAACTATTACGAGCTGCACGGAGATTTTCAGGCGGCCCGGCGCCACGCCCTGCGGCAGTTGGAGCTGGACCCGTGGCGAGAGGAAGCCCATTGCCAGATGATGCGTGCCCTGGCGTTGGATGGGCAACGCAGTGCTGCCCTGGCCCAATATGAGACCTGCCGGCGTGTTCTGGCCGAGGAACTGGGCGTCGAGCCATCCGCCAAGACGCGCGAATTGGTTGAGCAGATTCGTATAGGAAGGCTGAAGACGAAGGATGAATCGCCCCCCTCCATTCCAACTGCCCCCATCCACAACCTGCCCGTATCGTTGACGTCCTTTCTTGGACGAGAGCAAGAGCTGATCGACCTGGACCGGCTCATCGCCAACCCAGAGTGCCGATGCATTAGCCTGGTCGGTCCGGGCGGCATCGGCAAGACGCGCCTGGCTCTGCAGGCTGCCCAGCAGCACCGGGCTGACTTTGCTCATGGGGTCGCCTTCGTTCCCCTGGCTCCTGTTGGTTCTGTCGAAGCAGCCATTCCGGCCATTGCCAGCGCCATCCGCCTTACCTTCTATGGCCCGAACGACCCCAAGGTACAGCTTCTCAATACCCTGTGCGAAAAGCAAATGCTGTTGATTTTGGATAACGTAGAGCACTTTTTAATAGAAAGGCCCCTTCAAGCGAATATCGTGGAGTTCATACTCGAAATTCTGCAGCGCGCCCCAGGGGTCAAGCTGTTGGTCACCTCGCGAGAAGTGCTCAACCTGCAGGGGGAATGGGTTTTCGAAGTCCGAGGGCTGGACTTTCCTGAGATGGAGCAAACGGAAAGATTCGACGAATACGCTGCCGTCGCGCTATTCATTCAGCGCGCCAGGCGCGCCTCACCCGGGTTCGCCTTCAATGAGGCGGACCTGGCAGGGATAGCCCATATCTGCCGTCTGGTGGAGGGGATGCCCCTGGCCATCGAGCTGGCTGCGACGTGGTTGAGGATGTTATCGCCTGCGGAAATCGCCCAAGAGATCGAAGGCAGCCTGGATGTTCTGAGCGCTTCTTTGCGTGATCTTCCGGAGCGGCATCGTAGCATGCGTGTGGTTTTCGACCAAACCTGGCAAAGACTTTCGGCCAAGGAGCAGCAGGTGCTATCGCAACTGTCGGTCTTTCGGGGTGGGTTCAGCCGCCAGGCGGCCGAGCAGGTGGCAGGTGCATCGCTACCTGTCTTGTCCACTTTGGTGAACCGGACGCTGCTGAGGCGAGCCGCAGCCGGTCGCTACGAACTACACGAGCTGATCCGCCAGTACAGCGCCACTCACCTGGCGGCCGACACCTGGGCGCACGCGGCGGCGCAGAAGCGTCACTATGACTACTTCCTTGCCCTGGCCGAGGCTGCCGAGCAGGAATTGAAGGGACGCAATCAATTGGAATGGCTGGGGCGGTTGGAGCAGGAACACGACAACCTGCGAGCCGCGCTGGCATGGGCTCTCGAAAGTGTCCGCACGGCGCCGGGAAGTGATGAATTGGCGCTGCGGCTGTCGGGCGCGTTGAGTCTATTCTGGCGGATGCGCGGGCATTTCCATGAAGGGCACAGGTGGCTCACAGAGTCACTCCAGCAACGCCCGGAAGGGCGTACAGCGCCCAGGGCCGTTGCTCTGTTGGGACAAGCCCTGCTCATCAACGCGCTGGGAGACCTCGGCGCGGCGCTCCCACTGGCAGAGGAAAGCGCGGCCATCTGCCGGGAGTTGGGCAATCCGCATGGCCTGGCAGAGGCGCTTACGCTAATAGGGATCACGTTGATCTGGCAAGGTCAAGCGAACCTGGGCCAGGCTCGGCTGGAGGAGGCACTGGCCCTCTGCCGCACAGCAGGTGACCGGTGGGGGGAGGCTCAGGCATTGCACAGGTTGGGAAGTTGCCTGGCAGATTACGCCGGCGATCCCACAGGGCGGGCCATGCTCGAAGAAAGCACCGCGATCCTGGAGGACCTGGGGGAAAAGTACGTCCTCAACGGTGTAGTGACTTCGTTGGGAATTCTTGATGTGGGATTGGGGGAGTACAAGGCCGCCCGCGCGCGCCTTGAGCATGCCTTGGCGATTGCCCGAGAGATCGAGCACCCGTGGGGAATGGCGGACACGCTCACCAATCTTGGCTCTGTTCACGGGATCCTGGGGGAATATTCGACCGCTCAGTTCCACCTGGAGCAGGCTCTCCAAGTGTATCAAGAGCACGGGCGCAGTATGTGGGAGGCCGACGTATTGTGCGCGCTGGCGGAAAACGCTCTTTGCCAAGGAGACTTGACCACGGCGCGAACCCACCTCCAAGCAGCCTCCAATCTCTCAGGGACATCCGAGAACAGATGGCTCCAAATGCTGCGGTGTTACTTCCGGGGCTTGCTGGCGTATTATGAAGGGGATGCCGCGGCAGCCATGACGTTGCTGGATGAGACGACGGCGCTGGCGCGGGAAGGTCAATTCAAGCCCGATCTGGCACGGTCGCTCGTCGCCCTGGGTCGTGTGAAGCGCACGCTAGGCCAGCTCTTGCCGGCGTCCGAACTGCTTACGGAAGGATTGGATTTGTTCCGAGCGCTGGGCCACAAACTGGGCATGGCCAACGCGATCGAGGAGCTGGGCGCCGTGAGCGTGGCCCAGGGTGACGGCCTGCAAGCAGCGATGCTGTTCAGCACGGCGCACGCTTTGCGCGAGGGGATGGGCGCACCACTCCCGCCGGTGGATCGCGCCGCCTATGATTCTGTCCTCGCCGCCTGCCGCGCCCAGCTTGGCGAGACCGCTTTCGCCGAAGCCTGGGCACACGCCGCAGCCAGACCGTTTCAAGAGGTGGTGGAAGACGTCTTGAAACGGTTTCCGCGTACACAATAGTTAGGCAGCACATCGGGCTACCGCCGATTGCGTCGATCTGCGCGGCTAAGGAGGCCTCAAGTCCTATGTCTCGCTTCTCAAAATGGGCCCAGAAGGAACACAGCGAAGGCGCCCGCCTCATTGCCTTGCTTCCAGCCGGCGTCCTCTTCCTGATACTCCTTCCATACATTCTTCTGGTTATCTCCCCCTCCCTTGACGCACGGCTTGGCCTGGATCGCCTCAGCCCCGGCCCCGCGAGCTTCATCATCGGTGCAATCCTGCTTGTCGTTGGGCTCTTCTTCGGCCAGTGGTCGATCCTCATTCAATTCACCCATGGCCGGGGCACCCCCCTGCCGATGATGCCTACCCAGAGGCTCATTACCACTGGCCCGTTCCAGTATTGCCGCAACCCCATGACCCTCGGGACGATCCTTGCCTATCTAGGTCTCAGCATTGCGGCAGCAACGATCGTCGGCCTCATACTCGTAGCGGCTTTCGCTGCCCTTCTGCTCGTGTACATCAAGCGTATGGAGGAGAAAGAACTCGCCGAGAGATTCGGCGAGGAGTATCTCGCGTACAGACGAGACGTCCCATTCATCATTCCCAGAATACCTAGAAGGGGTTGAGTCTCGCCCCTCTTTTGTGCTGCCTAGACAATGGTTAGGCGGCCCAGTCTATCGCTGGAGAAGATATGTCCAATTCCGAGCTCGCCAAGTTCACAGCCTCCATCGACGCTGCTTGGAAGGATCTCCACTCATTCCTCGCGGCAGTCACCCTTAGCCAAGCATCGAAGCGAGACCCAGCCGGCTGGTCGGTGAAGGATCATGTTACGCACCTGGCCGTATGGGAGGACTCGGTCGCCATCCTCTTCCGAGGAGGCCGTCGGCATGAGGCCCTTGGAATTGAAGAGCCCTTCTACGCTGCCGGCAGCTTTGACGAAATCAACGAGGTCATCAAGGTACGCCTTGAAGGCACCGCGCTCCAAGAGGCAATCCGTAACCTGGAAGGAGCCCACGGGCAGCTTATGGGCCACCTGAGGACCCTACGCGATGCTGACCTCAACGCGAAGGCCCGCGAGTTCTTCCCGCAGGCGCCAAGGAACGACGATCGATCGCTGATCTCCCTCATCTGGGACAACACAGGCGGGCACTTCACCGAGCATTTAGAATGGATGCGTGATCTCGTAGGAAGGGCCACCTGACAACTCGGTGGTGTGCCCCGAAGCTGTCGTCTGCTCGTTGGTGATGGCCCCCCCGAGCAAGCCGTTTCTCCCGGCTCAAGCCGAGGGCTCGATGCCTGAGGCTTGAGAAGACTTGTTCACCGCGCCGGTAGTCGTGACCGTTGAAGGAGAGGCGATAGCCGCAGGGACACACCGGGATACCGCGGGCATCATAGCCGCGTTTCAGACAGATGAGCGGGTTCTGATCGGCGGCGTCGTGGCGGGGGATGATGGTGCGCAGGGCGTGCAGGTCATCGTGGACGAAGCGCAGGATGGAGTCGAAGCCTTCGCCGGAGTCGCCGATGACTTCGCCGATGGAGAGGGTGGGGAAACGGTGGCGCAGGTCGTGGAAGCCGGGGAGGGTCTGCAGATGGTCGTTGCGGTCGGCCGGGGCGAAGGGGCCGGAGATGGGCCACCAGGCGAACAGGCGGTCGTCGACGATGTTGAAGGCCTTGGACTTGTAGCCGAAGCAGTGCTTGCCGCGGGAGGGCTCCGCTTTCTCCACACCCTCTGAGGCAGACGCGGACGGAGAGGAATCAGGCTGGTTAGAGCCAGCGTGGAAGACGTAAGTCGCCTCCGCATCGCGTGGGGTGGCGAAGCGGCAGTGGATGGCGCAGGCCTCGGTATCGCAGGCACAGCCGCGTTTGCCTTCAGCGCGGGCGGCGCACTGGCGCTGGCTGGGGGGTAGGAAGCAGCGGGAGTTCTGATAGCGACAGCGCATGTGGGAGCGCGCCGCCAGCAACTGGCTGGCGAGGGCGATGCTGACCCCCCGCTCCGGCGGGTCGCCGGGGAAGGTGGAAGCGCTGGGGACGATGCCGTAGGCCATCAAGCCCTGTAGCAGGCTATCCTCACGGTGCAGAAAACAGGCGGCTGGGGTATGGGCGAGGGCTGCGCGGAAGGTGGACGCGGCCGGGATGTCGTGGGGGTCCAGGCCCAGGCGCACGCAATAGCCGGCGCCACGTTCCGGGGAGTGCAGTTCGGTGAGCAGGCGAGGCCAGGTCCAGTTGCGCCAGTGCGCCAGGAGAGTGGCCAGACTAATGGTGACGGGGTCGAAGGGGGGTGGACCATACTGGCTGAACAGGCGCTGGCCCAGGATGGGCCGCCACGGGCTGAAGTCGAACAGGCGCACCACCAGGTCGAAGTCGTCCAGCCCCGCCAGGTCGTTGGCGGAGTGCACGTCGTCTGGGGGCAGCCAGACGGAGCATGAGCGGCACAGGCGCGCATGCCAGGGAGGTACGTCGGGAGGGAGGTCCAGGCGCAGGGGCAGCAGGGGGCGGATGGCAGGCTGCTCATGGATGATGAAGACAACATGAATGATGATTACTCCACAGGCGATCTGCTTTTTGAAGTCTGGACACCGCTTGGTTTCTGTGTGCGTGTGACCTTTTCTTATTGGGAACTGATCACTACCATCAAGCACCCGGTGATGGCAGCACGTGAGTGGGGTGTAAAGGGATACGAGTATGGCCCAAGTGAAAGTATTCTACGACCGGGTAGGCAATACGCTCACCGTCTGGTTTAGCGACCCGCAGGATGAGTACATTTGTGAAGAAACAGGCGACGAAGTTGTTTTGATGAAGGACAAATCAGGGCGCGTGATCGGCTTTGAAAAACTCAACTCCCTGGTTCCGAAGCCTGAGCAGTTGCAGGTTGTTTTTGAGGCGGTGACAGTTTGACCAATCGGTTGGGGTGGTCTTACGTTGATTGTAGGACCATATAGCCCACTTCATGGCGCTGTTGTCCCTCTCGAGCAGGTTGATATGTGGTTTCTGGTCCTGCCACGGGTTTCCTATCATTTTCTTGTACTTGCTTCACCTGCGTTATACTGCTGCCTGTCAAAATAGTTCGTGTACCACACTTGCACGAGGCCAGGTAAGAACCTGGTTGTCTACCCCGACCTGTGACGACGGTCGGGGCGGTTTGGTGTGGTTTGGCTGGCAGGGCGGGCTTGCATACAGGGCGGGCTTGCGGAGTATGGCTTCCGCATAAAGTGAGGACCCGCCAATGAACGCGAATCTGGTTCCGCAGCGCGCCCGCAGCCGCAGCGTATGGCGCATCGTGGGATGGCTTTTCCTCGTGGGGCTGGGGAGTGGGCTTACCTGGTACGGCTTTACGTGGACCGAAGAAGGTGAGCAGATCGCGGACACGCCAGCGTCCGGTGCAGCGTTAGCCCTGTCGGCTCAGGAAACTGTCTGGCCAACCGGCACCCCCCTACCGTCACCGACAGCGACCGGCACACTCGCCCCCACAGACACGCCGCTGCCGGCCGCCACGCCGGAACCCACGGCGCTCCCTCCGACCGCAACCCCTGCCACGCCGTACATTGTGGCCGGTGCTGACGGTGTGAACGTCCGCAGCGGGCCGGGCCTCGCCTATACCCGCCTGGGTTATCTCGAACCCGGCGCCCAGGCCGAACTGAGCGGCCGCGACGGCGACTGGTGGCAGATCCAATACGACGGCGCGCCAGCGTGGGTCTTCGGCCCACTGGTCACCGCCTACGACGCCGACCTCGTCGCACCGCAGCCCACGACACCCCCGACGCCGACCGAGCCCGTGCCGGCCGATACTGACGTCACGGCGTGGCCTGCCGAGGTCTTCCGGCTGATCAACCAGGTGCGGGCTGCAAACGGTCTCCCGCCCTACACGTACGACGAAACGCTCAGGCAGGCGGCAGAACTGCATGGCCAGGACTGCCAGCAGCGCGGGTCGTGCGACCACACCGGCTCTGATGGCTCGAACGTCAAGACGCGCATTGAGCGCGCCGGGTACGACGCGGCCGGGTGGGCGGAGGTCCTGGTGTACGCCGCCTCTCCGCAGCAGGCCGTGGACTGGTGGATGGCCGAGACGCCGCCCAACGATTCACACCGCCGCACGCTGCTCAGCACGTGGGTCACCGAGGCCGGCGTGGCCGTCGTGCCCACCGGCCGGGGCGATTATTACTTCATCGTGGATTTCGGGCGGCCCAGGACGCCGTAGCGAGCGAAGCATACCTTTCCCGGGACTACATCACCACGCTGGGGGATATGCAACTGGGACGGGCCTATTACCATCATGCGGCATGCCATTGTAGTCGCCACTGGAATGCTGGGAAGGCTGTATGGGGCGAAGAAACGGGCGCTACCCATCGGAAGTGGCTCTGCCGAGAGCGGTGTCAAACAAGTCGTGGGGGCCCGCATCAACCAACGTCACTCCCATTGACCATAACCTGATTGACTTTTACGCACGGTTGCGCTACACTGGCATCACACTGCAATAATAATCTTGTGACTCCAGCCAGTTCCAGATGACGGCCAAGGTGGCGGGGGGTAGAGCGAGGGAACATCCATGAGAGGCTCGTCGTTCCTGGGGAGGCTCATCGCTTGTGCGCTGTGCCTGTGGTTGTGCGCCACTCCCGCCTGCACACCGGGACAGGGGGTCACGCTCCAGCACCAGGCCCCGGTGGTCCTGCCAGCTCAAACGCCGGCCCCGGGCCCGCTGCCGACGCCGGTCGGGCAGGCTTACTACGTGGCGGCGAACGAGCCCCACGCCAGCGATGCCAACAACGGCCGGTTTCCCACGTACCGGGGCGGGTCGGATGGCCCGTGGCTGACCATCCGGCACGCCACCACTACCATGCGGCCAGGCGACATCACCTACGTGCGGGCTGGCACCTACGCCGAGGCCGGGATCCGCTTCGCCAGCTCCGGCACGCCGGATGCGCCCATCGTGCTGACCAACTACCCATCGGAACAGGTCATCATTGATGGCGCGCAAGCGACTGCGAGCTCCTCTGGCATCGAGATCGCCAAAGGGTGCAGCCACGTCACCATCCAGGGTTTGACCATCCGCCACATGCCCCGGAGTGGTATCGCCACCGATAGCGATACCCGGGCGCTATACCAGGGCATCACCGTCCGGGACTGCGTATTGCACGACAACGGCCTGTCGGGCCTCCGGCTGGCTGCGGTCGCCGGCTTTCTCGTCGAGCGCGTCGAGGCCTACGGCAACGCCTACGATGGCCTGGACATCGTAGGCTCCGACGATGGGGCGCTGTCGCCGGGGCCCGGCGTGGTGCGCGGCTCCAGCTTTCACGACCATACCGGGCCAGAGGGGCATGGCCTGGCCATCAACCAGGGGCACGACATCACGGTGAGCGATTGCCGGACCTACCACAACACTGTCCACGGGTTCGACGTGTCCGACTGGCCGAAACGCGGCGAGCTATCGCACGACGTCGTCGTCGAGCGCAGCCTGTCCTACGACAATGGCGTCGCCGGCTTTTCCACCAACTCGGACTCGCACCACGTCGCCTACCGCAATAACATCGCCTGGCGGAATGGCGCTGACTGGGCCGGGAAGGGCTCCTCGTCGGGCTTCTTGTGCTACGAGGGCTGCTGGCACGTCGAGTTCTACAACAACGTCGCCGTGGAAAACACGGACGCCGGGTTCTGGGTGACTGATGCATACGGCAGCTACAGCACGCCTGGCGATAGCCGGCTCGTCTTCAAGAACAACGTCGCCTACGACAACGGCCGTGCCGATTGGCGAGGGCTGGCTTTGATGGTCGCAGGAGGCGTTTGACTGCCCGCCGTATGCGCGAAACCGACGCAGGCTCGCGTTTGTGCACCAGCAGCACGGAACAGGGCGCGCGTTCTGCCAGCGTGTCCGGGATCGAGCCGAAGAGCCAGTTGTGCAAGGCCCCCTCTTCGGACGCGCCGACGATCATCAGGTCGTAGCCGTCACTGGATGCGTCCAGGATGCCGCTCAACACGGAAGGAGACTGCACCACGCGGGCGGTGACCGTGCCGCGCGGCTCATCACCCAACTCGTCGCGGATCAGCTTTTCCACGGCGCGTTTGTGGGCCGCGACGTCCGTGGCTCTTCCGGGGCGGGCCACCCGCAGGACGTCCAGCCTGGAAGCCTCGCCTCCAGCCAGGTCGCAGGCGAGCCGCAGTCCGAGGCGGGCGTGGGGGCCGCCAGCGGCCGGGACCAGGATCCGCCCCACGGCGCTGCCCAGGCCCCTGTCCAGGAAAACGGCCACGTCGCAGGGGGCCGTGCGGATGACGTCCCGGCAGACGCTGGCCCCCAGGTGACCTCGCGCGAGGGGGCCGTGCCAGCCCAGCAGGAGCAGGCGCGTAGCGGGCCGGCTGGCGGCCACTTCGACGATGCCCTGGGCGGCCACGTGCGCGGCTTGCAGGACAGTCTCAACCCGCACGCCGGCCTCGGCGCCACGCTTCGTGGCCACCTGCAGGATGTCCCTGAAGCGCCGGGAGACATTGGCGTGGGACTGGGCGGTCGCAAGCGGGGTGCCGCCGACCACGGTGACGACCTTCAGAGCCACGATCCGCTCGTCAGGGCGGCTCAAGTTCGCTGCCAGGGAGATCAGGGCCGCGACTGTGTCGGGGTTGGAGATCGCCACCAGGATCTCGCGACGCCGGGCTTCATCCCATCGCGCGATGGCGGTCAGCGCGTTCTCAATGGGCAGCTCTTGCATCTACCGCCCCCCCCGCAGGCTGCTCACGATGCGACGAGTCAGAGAGATGCCAGCAGATTCGTGCCGGCGCACCATCAGCACTGAGCAGGGAGCACGATCCGCGATGGCATCAGGTAAGGAGCCGATCAGAATGCTCTTGATGGCAATCCCTTCCTTCAGGCCCAGCTCACGCACCAGGCCGTGACCGTCGCCAGGTGACCCATCTTTGCCCATGGTGCCCTCCATCGTCTAGGAGAGACAGATGCTGTCTCGAGGTGCCGGGTTGGTCCTGCCGTCATAGTGTATCGCGGTTTCGGGAAAAGTCAATAGCACGTAACTCGAGCGCGTCCAGCCCAAAGTTGCGGCCAGGCGTTGCCACACGGGTGCTTTGCTGTGTCTCACGTGACCTCCAATGTAGCGGGTGGCATGGGGACATTGTACGCAAAAGACGAGGAGGGACAAGTTGGCAACTTGTCCAACAAGTGGTAAAATTCGTCCCCGTGTTTACCAGCGACAAGGGAGGAGAGAGACCATCTTACATCAGGTAAGTTTGATCACTGGGAGGAAGACTATGATTGATGTCACTGACCTGACCAAATCCTATGGCCCCATCGAGGCCTTGCAGGGCGTCACCTTTAGCATCGCAGACGGTGAAATCGTGGGGTTGCTCGGCCCCAACGGCGCCGGCAAGACGACGATCATGAAGATTCTCACCGGTTACCTGCAACCCGATGAGGGCACCGTCTACGTGAACGGCCTGGACGTTCTGACACACACGCGCCAGGTGCAGGCGCAGATCGGCTACCTGCCCGAGACTGCCCCGTTGTACCCGGAACTGTCGGTCCAGGCGTACCTTCTGATGATGGCCGAATTGCGCCAGATTCCTGAAGGTGAGCAGGTGGAGCGCATTTCAGAAGCCGTGTACGCTGCCGGGCTAGAGGATCACCTCACCCGCCCGATTGGCCAACTGAGCAAGGGCTTCCGCCAGCGCGTCGGACTGGCGCAGGCGATCCTCCATCGCCCCCGGCTTCTCATCCTGGACGAGCCGACGATCGGGCTCGACCCCACGCAGGTCGTCGAGATCCGCCGCCTGATCCGCAGCCTGGCCACGCGGAGCACAGTCCTTTTCTCCACCCACATCCTCTCCGAGGTAGAGGTGCTGTGCGAGCGGGTCATGATCCTGATCAACGGGCTGATCAAGGCGGACGCCCGGCTCGCGGAGCTGGCCGCCACCGCCGATGCGGTGCTGGTGCTGGAGGAAGCGCCGGCAGGCGTGGATCGCGCGCTGAAAAAACTGGGCGGCGTACGCCAGGTCGAGCGGTTGCAGACAGCCGACGGATTCCCGACCTATCGCGTGCTTGGCCAGCCCCAGGCTTCCGGCAGCGAGCTCTGCCCGGCCATCTACCGGTTGGCGCGCGATGAAAACTGGCGCTTGCGCGAGTTGAGGCCAGACGTCCGTACGCTCGAGACCGTCTTCAACGAACTGGCGACGGCTGCGTGAGGTGTACCATGAAACAGTCACTCTCGATCACACGTAAAGAGCTCAAAGGCTACTTTGGCTCGCCGATGGCGCTGATCTTTATCGGCGCGTTTCTGGCCGCCACACTGTTTTCCTTCTTCTGGGTGGATACCTTCTTCGCCCGTGGCCTGGCCGACGTCCGGCCGCTCTTCCGCTGGATGCCGGCGCTGATGATCTTCCTGGTCGCGGCCTTGACGATGCGCCAGTGGAGCGAGGAGCAGCGCTCCGGGACGCTCGAGATCCTGCTCACGCTGCCCGTCTCGCCCATTCAACTGATCGTGGGCAAATTCCTGGCCGTGTTGGCGCTGGTTGCCCTCTCGCTGGCGCTGACGCTCTTCCTGCCCATCTCCATCTCGCTGTTGGGCAACCTGGACTGGGGGCCGGTGATCGGCGGCTACCTGGCGGCGCTCCTCCTGGCCGCCGCCTACGCCGCCATCGGGCTGTTTGCCTCCTCGCGCACCGACAACCAGATCGTCTCGCTGATCTCGACCGTGCTGCTGTGCGGCCTGTTCTATCTGGTCGGCTCGTCCGGCGTGACCGACTTTGCCGGCAACGTGCTGGGCGAAGTGCTGCGCTCGATCGGCGTGGGCAGCCGCTTCGAAAGCATCCAGCGTGGCGTGGTGGACCTGCGCGACCTGCTCTACTACGTCTCGCTCACCGGCGTCTTCCTCACGCTCAACGCCCTGTCGCTCGTCAGCAAGCGCTGGAGTCAGGGCGAGCAGACCTTGCCCCAACGCCAGGGCGTGGCGCTCACGTCGGTCCTGCTCGCGCTGAACCTGGTGCTGGTCAACGTCTGGGCCTACCCGCTGCAGCGGCTCCGCGTGGACCTGACCCAGCAACGGGAGTACAGCCTCTCCCAGGCCACACGCGACTTGCTGGGCAACCTGCAGGAGCCGCTCCTGTTGCGCGGGTACTTTTCCGAAAAGACGCACCCGCTGCTGGCTCCGCTCGTCCCCGCCATCCGCGACATGCTGCAGGAGTACAAGATCGCATCCGGCGGCAAGGTCGAGTTGGAGATCGTGGACCCGGCCAAAGACCCGGACAAGGAGGCGGAGGCCAACCAGATCTATGGCATCCGCCCGACGCCCTTCCAGATCGCGGACCGCTACGAGACGGCCGTCGTCAATTCCTATTTCGACATCCTCGTCCGCTACGGCGACCAGAACGCGGTGCTCACGTTCAACGACCTGATCGAAGTTGAGCCGCGCCGCGATGGGGTGGACGTGCGCTTACGCAACCTGGAATACGACCTGACCCGCTCGATCAAGAAGGTCGTCTACGGTTTCCAGAGCGTTGACGCGGTACTGGCCGCGCTGAGCGCTCCGGCTGAGCTGACGCTCTACGTCACGCCGGACACGTTGCCCGAATGGCTGGCCGACGTCCCGGCCACGATCGAGAAAGTGGCCGGCGATATCGCTCAAGTATCGAACGGCAAGTTCACCTACACGATCGTCAACCCCGATGCGCCTGACAGCCCCGTTACCCGCCAGGCGCTGTACGACCTCTACGAACTACGAGCCTTTGCCGTCTCGCCCTTCTCGAACGAGAGTTACTATCTCCACATGGTCTTGAACATTGGCGACCAGGCGCAGGTGATCTATCCGCAGGGCGAGCTGAGCGAGGCGGAGATACGCACCGCCATCGAATCGGCGCTCAAGCGCGCTTCGTCGGGCTTCCTCCAGGTAGTGGGCCTGTGGACGCCGCCCGCCGAGCCGACGCAGGACATGTTCGGGCAGATGCAACAGCCGATTTCCAGTTGGCAGCAGGTGGATGAATCCTTGCGCCGGGAGTACGAGGTGCGCACGGTGGACCTGAGTACAGGCCAGGTGCCGGCGGACGTAGACACGCTCGTCGTCGTTGGGCCGCAGAACCTGACCGACGTGGAGCGCTACGCGGTTGACCAATACCTGATGCGCGGCGGCTCCGTCGTCGCGGCCGCCGGCAACTTTACGCTGGCCCCCGATCCGCTGTCGGGAGGCTTAGGGATACAGCTCGTCCAGAACGGGCTCCAGGACATATTTGCCAGTTACGGCATCACCGTCGAAACGTCGCTCGTGATGGATCCGCAGAACGAGCCATTCCCCGTCCCGGTCACGCGAGAGGCCGGAGGTTTCACGGTGCAAGAGCTCCAATTGCTGGACTATCCCTTCTTCGTGGACGTGCGGCCCGACGGCATGGCGTCGGACAGCCCCATCGTCTCGAACCTGCCCGCCGTGACGATCAACTTTGCC
>Ga0172362_10000475_pt1 | contig 32628 bp, 60 predicted proteins | sample LakKivs1_kivu2a2_FD_114534 | JGI IMG/M metagenome (GOLD analysis project Ga0172362, IMG submission 114534) | Sediment microbial communities from Lake Kivu, Rwanda - Sediment s1_kivu2a2 | ecosystem: Environmental > Aquatic > Freshwater > Lake > Sediment | place: Rwanda: Western Province, Lake... | reverse complement strand
TGTCAGTCCACAATGTGCAACCAACAAAGGTCACATCGTCAATAGTGAGACAATCATTTTCTATGAAATATAGATTTGAGAACCGAGCACATTCATTGCGAAGATCTTGCAAACTACCAGGAAATTTTCCATGATAGAATTCATGATTTCCTGCTATATAGATCACATGGGGAAATCGATCGGCACAACGTCTAAGAAAATTTCGAAAACGTTGTGCTCGCACTTGTTTATTAGACAAGACCTCAGTGTTCACTGTCACTTCGGGGCAGTCATGAAGATCTTCTGCAATCAAAATATCGCCAGATAGAATCAATACATCAGCTGATTCTGTATTGTGTAACTCAATGTCGCCAAATTCCAGATGTAAATCACTGGCCAGAGCTAGTTTCATTTGTCCGCTCGATTACCTTGATTGATGTAGATTTTTGAAATTTATGATTTAGAAATTCTGTGATTTTTTCAAGACTGTCACTTTGTGACAAAAATGTCATGTCAGGATGCTGATATAGAAAATATTGATTTTGGTGTTTTTCCAGAACACAGATGATTTCGGATTCTGAATCTTTGATTTCGTTAGACATTTGTCGGACAAAATCTTCGGTCACTGTGAATAGTATTAATCGGTAACACATCCAACCGAATGCAAACCCCATGATAAAAATCCCTATTTCCATATCAGCATTGACTCACTGGTTATTGTTTATTTATACAAATAACAATCAAACCAAACCCAATGATTGGGCGCGATAACCAGCGGCAACAATTTTACGACTTGGGGTGCCTAGACTGTATTTCACAGTGCGACGACCTTTGGTATCAAAACACTCATTGGCATAGATAGCAAAACCATGATTGAGACGTAGATTGCTGATAGTAGCAGTGGGATTTTTGAGACCGAAACGTTGTGCAATTTGTGATTCAGTCAGTTGTTCACCAGATTTCAGTGCACAAAACAAACGATAAGTTTTACTTTTGGGATCCATCATTTTCATAATAATTACCTTTCTTTAAAATTGATGCTGTTGTTTCAACAGCTGATAGCAATATAACAGTTTTTCAATCAACATGTCAACTTGTGATTTTACCAGAATCATCGATGTTGAGCTTTGATTTGCTCGACATGTCGACAACGATTGCGGAATGTAAATCCCGAACACGAACAGGTCCATTTGTTATTCAACAACGAAACTAGATAATTGTCACCACGACTGCCAGTGACATTCCAAGTGCGACCCTGAGTTTCTTGATCTAGCTCGATATTCCAACGGTCAGGGATCTTTTTAAACTTACGTCCACGAACGCTGAAGTTCATGGAACTGGAAAATTTGTCAACTTGATTGCCGCCGAACTTGGCATAGGCCCAGGCTTGACTACGACTGTCATTTAACAAATAGCAATGATTTTGCTGTTGAGGATTGTCCCACTGAGTTAATTCTTGGAACCAAGGCATGGTCATTACTCCTTATTGCTGACTGTCAACAATATTATAGCAAATTGGGTATTTTGTTGCAACCAATTTAAATAATGGCTTTTTGTGGGTGGGGGTCACGATCACTGTGAATTTTGACACCATTGCCACGAATCCAATTGACAAAACTCTGGGGCTCACTGTTGGCCCAATCCTGCAGATCTTGAAGTTCTAGATCGTCAGTGCTTTTAAATGCATAGAGTTCATAATGTCGATCACTGTTGAATCTAGCCCGCATGGTCATGTTGTTGATGAGTTGATTCAAAGGATTGGATCGAGGCGGCCGGTCGCTGAGGATATCAACTAATTGTTGTTGCTCCCAACGTTCGTATTGAGTGATTTCTCTAATGTGCTCGAAACCTTCATTGCACCAGTAAACTAACCATTTTTTCATGACATTAAATAATCATTAAAATCATCACAACTAAAAAACATACCAATCCTGCGATCGGCCCATAGTTGATCAATGCCCAATATAAATCAAATAGTTTTTTCATTTGTATATTTAATCATTTCAAAGATTCAACCGCAATGATCTCTAGCATGTCTTTGAGACTACGAAACTTCATGTCAAAAGTTGCTACTAACCATTGACCCTTGACGAAAACATAATTGTATTCTTGGAAGTTGGCATTATGCACATATTGATCAAAACTTTGAAATGTGTTGGCTGAAGTCAAATTTTCGCCGCGATCGCGACCATAAGCAAGACACCAACTTTCATTGGGATGATTGAAATTTTGTTTAATACCAAGTTCGCGACCCAATTTACTGAGATCACCTAATTCCATGAGTTTGGAAATTTTTTCGTAGTCGACCCAATGATCATTTAACAGTCTACCATTGTGTTCGATATAGCCATCCCAATGACAATTGATTTGCTTGACTTGTCCATTGCTTAATTCAATTGCAATAGTGCTGTGAGTTCCCATTGTTTACTCCTGATTCAGATTTTCGTAGAACTTGTTTTCAACCCACCGCCACATGATATCTTTAGAACCCCAACACCCACTGGGCAATTCGTTATAGACATATTTTACAATGTCTCCTAATGCAGCAAGATTCTCTTTATCGGCTCGTCCTACAGCACCAAATAAATCATTGCTCAATACCGCAGTAAGAAATCCGCCGGGCAGAATTCGATGGTTGACATAACGATCCAATGCTGCTTGAGTGTGTTGAGTAATCATAGTGTTTACTCCCGATTCATGCAATAGGTTGACATAATCCATTTGGCACGGTTCAACAGTTGACGTTGATCTTCGATCAGCATCAATCCCACTTGGCCGTCCATGTCGTGAGCGACCATTTCTTGAGCATCGCTCAACATGCTCATGGCATACATCACAGGACCGGAAAAACGATAGGTCAACGATTCTTCAACCGCTTCACGCATCTGCTCAACAGTGCAGCCATACATACGGATTTCTTTTTGCTGTTGGGCGGGCATTTCTTGAAAACGAACAGTCATCTTGTGCTCCGTTTTGTTCACTATACCAATATTATACGAAATATTGGAATATTTGTCAACCAAATTAATTTATCGGTTTTATAGTTTACTCATCACAGAGTTCTTGACTATAGCACATGGCCATCATGGCCTGCAGATATTCTGAATACATAGCACTGATATTCAAATCATGATTGTGATTGGCATGCAATTGCAAATCACCATTGACATAGTCAAGTTCACACAATTCTCGATCTACTTCGTAAAAAAAACGATCTTGATCCACAGTTGACCTCTGTTTAAGTTACACAGAGCAGTATACTGAATATAGAAATATAGGTCAATCTAATTTAAGATCTTTGATTCGATCGTTGGCAAATTGGATGTAGTCGGGATCAATGTCGTAGCCAATGTATTTCAACCCTTGTTTGATTGCTGCCACTGCACTAGTGCCAGATCCCATAAATGGATCGAGAAGAATACCATTTTTGATACCGCTGAATTTAATACAGTTTTCCACCAACGCCACTGGGTAGGTGGCTGGATGACTGCCGCGATGATTTTGTCGATTAGCAATGGTATCATAGGGCACAAACCAAGAATTGCCTCGACAACGACGGTCGGGTTTGGGCTTGTTGCGAGAAATTTTATCTTGGTATTCAGACTCAAATTTCAATTTGATGTCATTGTGGGCATTTTTATTGAAATCTTTGATATTAGCGAACCCATATTTTTTTGCCAGTCTACCACGAATTCTACCACTGTTGTCGATGTTACAATCCCACATGTAGGGCACACCAATGGATAATTTGTCACACGGAACCCGTCCAGATTTAGTAAAGTGAAAAAGATGTTCCCATGTGGGATTGGCAAATCTATCGCTGTTAATGGGCTTGAAATGTCCAGTTGTGACATCGTTGATGGTGATGCTTTTGACCCATACCAAATTGTTTTGCAATACAAAATGGCGTCTTGCCACTTGAGCTACGTCCATTCCCACCCAGGGATCAATGTTGCTGTAGCCAACATTGAGCCAAAAATGTCCTCGATCATGCAGACAGTGATTGACTGCAGCAAACACTTGATCAAGCCAATTTAAATATTCCTGTCTTGATTTATTGTCTTGATAAGTGCCATATTCAATTCCCAAATTGTAGGGCGGCGAAGTCACTGCAATATCCACAGAGTTAGCAGGGAGACTGTTCATGCCATCTACACAATCTTGATTGTGTATGATATTGGTGGTCATCGTAGATTAGATTTTATTGATCAGAAAACAGTTGGTCACGCTGATTTTTTTTGATTTTAGTTGACGGGAAATCTCGAACAAGATCTGTTCCATGTTTAAAAATAATCCTTACCTGAGGAAATTCTGTGATATCTGAAAAAATGTAGTCAATATGTTGTGCGTGTTCATGCACCTTTTCTACAATGATTTTTCGACCCTTGCCCAACATTTCTGATGGTGCATAACAGGCACCACGCGGAGTAAACCCTTTGAGATCAAATTTTCTGCCGTTGTCAATTTTGACATGATCAAATCCCTGACCGTCGACATATTGAATTTCTGGAAACCATAACGGCAAATGATGTTCGAGAAATTTTGAAGCCACACGACCATCAGTAAACAGTTTATACAATTTTTCTTGTGGAAGATCACCAAATGCCACACGACCGGATAGATCAAACGAAAAAATTTTATTATAAATAATAGTCATGACATTGTCAAAGGTTATTTAATACAGATTGTAGTTCGTTGACACTATTAAAGACTTGTCTACCATAAAGACTAGTGCGAAGAATTAAAAAATTACGATTGTAGATTTCCACTGTGGCATCCAGTGTTCTGGCTCGACCAAAGGTCACCGACAGAAACTTTTTCCCACGAGAATTGACATGCTGTCCGGTCAATACACCATAAGGAGCAGAAAAGTCGTGATTTTGTGCCCATTGAGCAATGTGTTGTTGAATTGCTTGACTGTTCATTGACAATATTTTATTTAGTAAAGATCGTAATGTCGATATATGAGATCACTTGATGTGAGTTGTTGAACTTTAGACATTTTTCTTCAACAACAACCACAAATCTCGACGACTATTTTTCGGTGTCCAATGAATGGCCTGTGGACCACACACTCCGCTGTTGAGCCTAGAAATTCCACAACTGAAATAATCTCCCTGTGTGGTCTTACCAGTCACAGGATTGTATTCGTCAGATCTCTTGTTGCCCGGGATTCGACATTGATAGATGTCAACAAAAAACAGTCGATTAAGCCACGATCTATAACTGTGTTGACAGTCTTTACACAACAACTCGCGATTGTAATCCATTGTGTTTACCAACTGGAATTATAAAAAATACGTAGTCCTAGAAAAAGTTCTGCTCGAGCCTTGGTTATAAATGCAAGGTCGTGATCCCGATAATGATCGTCTGCTGGTCGACCAAAAAAGAAACCCCGTGTATCAAGCTCAGACACAGAACCATTTTTGATGTCTTGTTCAAGACGATCAAGATCTGCCCAAGTAAGTTCTACTTCGTCACCATTGAAATCACCACTATGGCCTTGAGACAACCAAAGTTGTTCCATCCATCCATGTAGATTTGGATGTTTTCTCCAATATGCAATTTCTCTAGAATTGTCCCAATTATTGGATTTAGTGGCTGCATAGGCATATTGATCGAGACCCATTGAATTTCCTTGTCAAATCACAGAATTTTGTTTTTGCAGTTGATCTGCTAGATCGTTTCCATAGAGATAACTCAATGTTTTCCATACACTGTCAGTGACATTGTTGTAGGCTCGGAATCCGGTGTAGAGATTACAAAACCAATTGTCATCACCGTGTTGACAGGCATATTCTTGAGCCAATTTAAGATAATCCATTACATGCTCCAATAACGTTCTTGTGAAGGATCGCAGCAATACGGCGTATCTTGGGCGATTTGTATGTCTTTGCCGGTCATCAAGTTCTTAACCGTTTTCATTCCCAATGGGTGTTTGAGCAAGAACCAAGATTCCTCCGCCCAATTATAGACCGGTTTGCCAGCATTGCGATTGGAACAAGTTGCGGACCTTTTTGCCCCTGCTGCAGTTCGAAAATACCGTTTGTCTTGATGCGGAAATTCAGTGTGAAAAACAATATACATTGTATTTTCCTTGGTCGACTATGAACTGGGTTGAATGTTTCAATATCAGTATTGTAACACCAACACGAAAAAAGATCAAATAATTTAGAATTTTTTCAGGTATGCCGAAACAGCATGGGAACTTTGATCTTGAACATCTTTTTCCATAGCAGACATGACCATGACTTCAACAATACTGGCCACTTCGCGTTTGAGTTCCTGTGTGGGCAATCCAGCCATGAATTGATTGAGCTGTTCTTGGCTGTCGCAGGCCCAAACGATATCAGCCAAGACCTTTTGTCTGGTTGTGAGATTGTCGATTTCCACTTGATTTTCATTGACAGTGGTTTGAGATTCCATCAAATTAATGAGTTCACGTCGTGATTTCATAATCAAATCCTTTTGATTATTTATCAACCAATCAATAAAGGTCGACCTGCACCTGCCGGAAACCAATGGCGTCGGTGACCAAGCCAGTGGCCAAAGGATTGCCCAAATTGGCAGCAACCGCCCGGAGATTCATTAATTGGGCAAGGGCATGCCATACTGCTAGTTGAGCAGCTGAGGTGGCAAAACAATCACTCATTTGTTGAACAGTAATAACCATGCCAACCTCAGCGCCATCTTGGGCGGTCAAGATGAACCTGAATTTCTGGCTATTGGACAGTCCTTTGACGATTTGCTTGGTACGCATCTTGCGCTCCTTGTCTTACTGTTTAAAGTCCTGCAATTATAGCAAAGACCGAAATTTCGGTCAATTAATTTACGCGATTTCCAACATGTTAGCAGGAACACGCCAGCGCATGGTGCCCGTATTGACAGTGACAAATTTCACAGCGACTTTTTCCACAGTGCCTGTGAAATTTTGTCCGCGTTTGGAACTGTAAAATTTCACCTGAGTGCCCACTACAATCTGCCGTTTGACTTCACGAGTCAATTGACCGCGACGATACTTGACAGCAGAAATAATGCTGTCCAACTGATCGTTAGACAGATTACCAAACATGATAGCAGAGTTGATTTCTTGAATGGTAGTCATTGCAATCTCAATGTTGTTGAACACAGATGTTAATATATGACAAAATATTCATTATGGTCAACTAATTTCATTGATATTGTATAAAAACCACTAGACTCGTTGAGTTAAAATATTGTCCGCTAGTCCATATTCCACTGATTGTTTGGCATCCATGAATTTATCTCTGTCCATGTCATTGTGTAGTTGTTTGATGGATTGTCCAGTATGATTATGATAAATCTCTGTGAGAATTTTTTTCCAACGCAGTAGTTCGTTGGTTTGAATTTCCACATCGCTGGACTGTCCGGATGCAGATCCCAACGGTTGATGAATCATGTGTGTGGCATGAGGTAAAATATATCGTTTACCTGCTTGACCAGCTGAAGCCAACAAACTGCCCATGCTGGCAGCTTGGCCCAATACAATGGTGCTGACTGCTGGTTTAATGTATTGTATGGTGTCATATATACTCATGCCAGCCACCACTGATCCACCAGGGCTATTGATATACATCAAAATATCTTTGTCGGGATTTTCGGATTCCAAAAACAACAATTGGCTGACTACCAAACTGGCACTGGCACTGGTGACCTCTGTGTCTAACATAACGATTCGGTCTCGAAGTAATCTACTGTAGATATCATAACTACGTTCACCTCGACTGGTATTTTCCAATACAATAGGCACAAGATTTGGCATGCTTTTATTTTCCCAAAAAACAGCATTATACAGAATACCATAACAAATATCAAATTTTAAATTTGTCTATATTGTTGATCAAAATATTTTTGTATTTTTTGTTTTACTTTGTTGTAATTTTTTGGCTTGGGATAATAATCAAAATTTGTTTTTTTAAAAAATTGTTGATTCATTAGATCTTCATATATGTATTCTTTATGACACAACGGTTTGAAAGTATCCCAATATATTTGATTAATTTTTAATAAATTTTCAACTAGTATAGGAATCTGACCTTGATAATCTGTTAATTCATAATCTTGCTGTGATTGATTTTTTTTTGATATGCCATCTTCCGGTTTGGTGACAAATGAAATAGCTAGTGAGTTGAGAGATCACATCTCGACGATAAAGACCCAAAACCAATGAATTTTTAATTAAACTCTTGAACGGTTTTCGTATTTGATCTAGCATAATTTTGACTACATAGCCTTGATCTAAATTTAATTTTTTAAAATTCAACCATCGGTCGGGATGGGCATCATGAAACCATTCGTCATAATTTGGTACTTGACATTGTTGCGATAAAATATCACAAAATGCAGTAGATCCGGATCTGTAAGAAGTCAATACTACAATTTTTGGTTTTGTCATTGATATAAATCTCTTTGTCTATTTATTTAATAAATAATTCATGAGAGACATAATCAACGTCATCGACAATCTATTAAGTGAAGGGGTGGGTTTAGCCCGCCGTAGACCTGGAGAACAATTTAAAAATCCGCAAGATGATGTCATTGTATTCCAGGGTCTTTATTTTTACCCCGACAAAGGCAACTTTCAAACACAAGAAAATCTGGTGTCTGGACTAGAATCAGCTTATCAAAGTTTGGGTATACTGCCTAGTCAAGTTCATTGGACTAATCAAGCTAATGCCAAAATGCTGGCTTTTGCCATTGCACATTTTACCGATTTAGCCAATAATGATTATTATCTGGGCAGATATTTTCAAAATATCAGTCCCAATAGAAATGACAACAAATTTCCACATGAAGCTATTCCTGGCGGGTTTGTCTATCAAAGTGCGGTGGGTCTTAAAGAACAGTCAGGTTACAAACCCAGTGAAGTTCTGACAGAATTACAAAATCAAACACCTACTACAATATATCAACAAATTGCAGCACGATTTGGTGCTGACAGTGATCTAGCTCGGGCCACACAGGCTTTCATTGCGTCAAATGGTTTTCCATTGAAGATCAACAAAGGTGATATCAATTTCACTGCATTTCGAGACTACTTCTGCGAAATGTGGCAACCCATGGCATTAGTGCTCAATAAACCAGTAGATGGTAATGCTGCTGATGCAGCAGAAATATTTTTTGGGCCTGGTCAAGACTACAGTGATTGCACCATCAGTTTCAACAGCAATACCATTGGTGGGCTCTATGACAGCATTTTGGTCAACTCTCAAGGTCGGCAGATCAAACTCAGCAGCAAAGGCAAGGATGGAGCCAGTGCTAGTGTGACCAATTTGGAACGCAGTATTAGAGAAATGGAAAAAACTCCTCAAGGCAAAAAACTCATTGAAAAATATGATCAAGAAATTGCCATTCTAGATCTTATCAAACGAGTTGACACCAGTAATGCACCATTGGATTTGGCCATCATGTTTGACATGATTACTCCAGAAGAAAAAACTCAAGTTTTGAGTTTGAAAAATCTCACCAGTCGAGATCCCGTAATAGGACAAAAAATTCTGTCTAAGAAATTAGAGCAATGGTATCAACAACGATCTTTCAAAGACATTAACAAAATGGTTCCATTTCATCACATGATCGCTGCTGTGGCTTACCGTGTGGCTGATCATGTCAATTCAACAACACGATTCAGTCAAGCAGCAGCAGAAATTCTCAATAATAGTGCAGTGGTTCAGATCTATACCAATGCCACAGAGTCTCAAACCAATATCACTGTTCAAGGGTTCAATGCAGTATATCCCAGTAAAACATTCACAGGTGTGCTACTAGATCCCACAAAAGTTTATTATAGCACCGGAAACAACGGTAAATATACATTTACTATACTTAAAAACGGTGCCAAACTCCAAGATGTCAAATTCAATGTCATTAAAACTGATACCAAACCCGATGCCAGACAACCTGGTGGAGTCATAGACCAACCAGAAAAAAGATCGCAAATTCGAGCCTCAGACACTGTGAAACAAACTCCACGCAGTGATCGATCAATCTACGGAAGATCAAGAAGATAATATGCAATTGCCTATCAATTACGAATCCATCGAACGATTAGCTATCATTCAAGAAATACACAAAATTTTCAAATTCAAAAAATATCTAGAGATTGGCTGTGACACCAACAGTGTTTTCACACATCTAAATTGCCAATTCAAGATTGGGGTAGACCCTGTGCGTGGTGGTAATCTACGTATGACCAGTGATGAATTTTTTGAATTAAGTAATGAAACTTTTGATTTGATCTTTATCGATGGGCTACATTACTATGAACAAGTGTCTAGAGATTTTGATAACAGTTTGGCCAGATTAAACCCCGGCGGTGTAATCTTAATACATGATATTTTACCAACACAGGCCAAAGAAGTAGTAGTTCCTGCTCCTAGACCCTTGGCATCGGCCTGGACTGGCGATGTTTGGAGATTGTCTTTTGATCTCATGGCAAGAACAGATATTCGATTTCATATTTTGAATTCGCCCTGGGGTTTGGGTCTGGTGACTCGTGGACATCAACAACCCAAGATATTACCAGCACATAATCACTGGAATTGGTATGCTGAAAATTGGCAACATTTACCCATAGTCAGTTGTGAAAAATCATTGGCTTGTAAATTCAGCAACTTGATCACAGAGATTTAGTTCCAATGCTTCTTGGGAACTCAAATAGACATCCTCTGGTGGCAACAATTTTTCTTTGATTTGTGCTAGGCTTAATCCAGTACAGGCTTTGTAATGATCAATCATTCTTCGATGCAATAGTTCATATTCTTTGACCTGTGCAATAAGTTCGTGAACTTTGCCTTCACTCCACCAACTGAACTGATGACTGAGTACACTGGTATTGGGCGTTAAAAATCTACGTCCTTGAGAACCAGAAATAAACACCAACAGACCGGCACTGGCAATGACCCCTAATCCCACTGTTTTAATGGGAATAGCACTGCTGCGCATGACATCAATTAATGCGAATGCTGCTGAGGTGTCACCACCATTACTGCAGATAATTAATTGTAATTCGGTTTTTTTCTTTTTTACTACAAAATTTTCATAAAGAATCCATTCCACCACCGGTTGAACTGCTGGATGTTCAATGTCCGACATTAGAACATAAATGCCTTGATGTTGTAAATTCAATGAAGGATTAAATGATTCCAGTTGTTGAGGTAACGTTCTTGTCATGAAAATGTCTATGTGTTTTGTTGTCGAAAATCTCGCCAAATTTCCTCCACAATTTCTTGTTGAATATAGTTGGGCAAAGTGTCAAAATCCAATGGCATTTTATTATCGCCCGAGTAGACTTTTAATTCCTTGATCTGTTGACTGACATCAACAATTTCAAGAAAAGACACATCAGTGACAATTTGATCGATGCAATAAAATATTTCTAATTTGATGTCCGGGGGCAACATTTCATCATGAGGGTTAGCCCAATTTACTACCTCAATGGTCAGGTGAGATAATTGATTCTCTTCTTTTTTAATTTGACTCATCCATCGAGCTATTTGCTCAGCTAGTGATTTAATCATACTCATACCTCGATTGATTTTTGTGTTTGGCTCGTCGAGAATATACTGTTTTGATTTTTTCTCGACGAGGTTGAAACGGCAAATCAGAACTATACAGCTCTGATACTCGTCGACGCTGTCGCGGTATTACAATAGTGATCTTTGATGTGTTCATTGCAATAAGTCCAAGACAAATTATAAAGAATACATATTATATAATTTGTCTTGGTTTAATGCAACTATTTAACCTTTTTTGATCGGGAATGAATGAAAACTTTTACTGATAGTGTCGGCAAACTTGCTGTAATCAAATTTGGCTACCTCTTGAGAATTTTTGATGAACTCAGTGGTCAATTCACTGACCATTTTGTTGGCACTGGATACAAAATTTTTGGTATACTCGGTTTGATGATCAATGAACTCATTCATGGTCTTGGCTGCAACTTCATTGGTCACTAACATTTTGATCATGAGTTTTTTACTGTTCTGAACTTGATCAATATAATAATCGGCTGTAATCATGTGAATCTCCTTGTATGATTTATTTATATAATTTTGCTGCAATGCAACAAAAATGTCAAATAAATTGGATAAATTAATCAAACAGTTCTCAAAATAGTTTTTGGTCTTAGACCAAAAACAGTTAAATTTCTGGATGAGGATCTTGGACTGGTCCTAATTTACCGCCATTGTTGACGAATCCGCCACTGGTCTGTGGTAAAAAGTTTGGTTCAATACGAGTATTACCGAAACCATTACCAAAACTTTTAGCTGAATCAAAATTAAAACCAGTGGGGCTCATTTGGGGCATAGTCGATGGCATTGGTGGTGTAGGGGTTGGTCGAGCATTAGCAGCTTCCAGGGCCTTCATTTGTGCCTCTTTGCTGTTGCCTGCCAACATTATACCACTGAGTGTTCCGGTCAAAAATGTGGCAATCGGAATAATCAACTCAAAAAACTTACTGTCCACAGGACTGATTGCACCCAATGGCTGTGTGACAAATATTATACTGTATAATACCACAAACACAATGCCCATGAGAGTAATTGCTAGACATATACCAACAACAAACTTTAGTCTTGCCATGAGTTCATTTTCGGTATAACGTGATTTATCTGAATTTTGACGTGGTTGCTTCATCGACATACTCCTTTTTGTTCTGGTCTAGGCGAAACATTTCTATTGTTATTGACAGTGGTGTTATTGCATTGCTGAGGGGTATTTGCTACAGCACCTGGCAAGTTTGTCAAGTTAACACTATTACCATTGCCATTGGTGCCTTTTAAAATATATTCTGGACAATCTCGATTGACTTCACAAATTGGTTTTTGACATCGATCTGATTTCCAATTAGCAGGGTCATGACAAAAATATCTGTATTGTTGCTCACACCCTGCCAATGTTAAAAATATTCCAACTATAACTGCCCATTTGATCATGTATTTCCCCTTTATTAATTGGCCAATGGATTGTCTAACGCTTTCTTGATCTTGTCATCAACCTCTCTCCGAATAGTTCTTAACTCAGCATTGGTTTCTCGTTCTATGCGGTTAACTCGCTCATTGACCGTCTGAACAGTGGCATCAACTTGTTTTTGCATTTCGCGAACCTGTGCGTCTGCACTGCGACGTATCTCTTTGATTTCGCCATCAACTTGTCTACGAATATCGTTGATGTCTTTTTCTACTTCGCGTTGTGCTGTTTTATATCCACGCTCAACATCTTCTAATACACCTTCTATTCTACGTATATCAGCTTTGAGATTGACATTGATCTCGCGAGTATACTCAACACCTTTTTCTAGGTTTTGTTCCAAAACCATGATACGTTTTTCATATTCGCTGAAATCAGGGCTGACATAATTGGCTATGGCTTTTTTCATTCCCATATAGTCTTTGTATGCTTCAAACACACCATACAGTCCCCCGATTGTGGAACTCACAATACCGGCAGCAATCATGAGTTTGGCTGGAGTAAAACTGTAACCCCCGATACTGATCACAGTATCCTTGCTGGCATACTGCTTCATAGCATCCTGCATTTGATCGACTTTTTTGTCTAAGTTTTTGTCATCTGTATTGCTCATTGATCATCTCCTGATGTAGTCTATCACTGCGTTGACTTAATGCTCTTTGTGCTCGAGCATTGTCTCGAATTACTACTCCACGATAGATATCACGTGGTTGATAAAATTGCGCATCGGGCAGTTGAACATTTTGATAAGCATCAAATCCCGGCACCGAGGCCATTTCGGCCAGTGCAGCGTCTTGTTGTTGTGTTTGACTGTCTCTTGCAGTTGGTGGTGAACTACCACCCAACGATCTTGCTGATGCGATTGTTTGTTGTCTCACTGTGGCCGCCCTTGAAACTGGCTGTAAATTGAACCCAGGAACTCTTAGACCCGATCCCAATGATGTGGTATTGCTGCTAGTGACCGAATCTCTAACAACACTATTGGTCGAAGATAAATTGTTATTGGTCAAAGTTTGATTTACTACCGGATCACCGACCAATGGTGTTTCAGTGGCTGCAGCAACAGGATCCACTGGTGTGGAAACTTGTATAGATGTTGAATTCGATACTGTATTGACAACTGCTATGGCCTGAGGTGCAATATACCCTGGACATTGAGGACTGTTTTGAGGATTCGCTCGACAGGCATTGGCTTGTAGTTGTGCTTGATAAGCACTTTGATAACCCGGGCATTGATTGTTCCATAAAGGATTTAACCCACATTGTTGATTGAAATAGGCCTGTTGATAACCAGAACACTGTGTGTTATACAAAGCATTGATCTCACATTGTTGAGCTAGATATGCTTGAGCATACAATGGACAACCGGTGTTATAGAGTTGATTTAAATTGCATTGTTGATTGAAATAGGCCTGAGGATAGCCTGGACAACTGGTATTGTATAATTGATTTAAGTTACATTGTTGATTGAAGTAGGCTTGTTCATAGCCTGGACACCCTGAATTATAAAGAATGTTTAAACTGCATTGTTGATTAAAATAGGCCTGAGAATACCCCGGACATTGATTATTCCATAATGGACTTAATCCACACTGCTGATCAAAATAGGCTTTCTGATAACCCGGACATTCAACGTTGCTCAATGGATTTAAATTACATTGTTGATTGAAATAGGCCTGTTGATAGCCCGGGCATTGATTGTTATAAAGAGGATTTAAATTACATTGTTGATTGAAATAGGCCTGAGGATATCCTGGACATTCGGGATTGCTGAGAGCGTTGGCAGTGCATTGTTGTGTAAAATAAGCCACTTGATAACCTGGACACGCAGGATTATATAATGGATTGCTGCTGCATTGTAATTGAAAATATGCTTCTGTGTATCCCGGACAACCGCTGTTATATAAAGGATTAGCACTACATTGTTGATTGAAGTAGGCTTGTTGGTAGCCAGGACATTCTGGATTGCTCAAAGGATTAGCAACACAGGCATCAACACTATATCTCAATCTAACACTGATATTGTTTATTTCTGGACCATAATATCCTGCCCAGCCACCAACATCTTGACTGGTAATATTGACAGTCAAATTACCCACTGCAGCCAAACTATATCGATTTTTAAATTCCTCTGTGCCGGTAAATCGAGTCCAGTCATTGATGCGATAGCTGTAATCATGATTGCGTGACTCTAATACTTGTTTATTGGTGCTGTCATATAAACTGACATTAAAAGTCAATGGATCATAAGGTTGTGATTGTGGTGAACCTGCGTTGGCATTTTTAATAGTCCATCCATACTCATAACCTCGGATTTGTAGACCCGAACCACTCAAGGCTTGATTTACAGCAACAGTCTGACTCAGAGTGCTTTGTCCCCAACTGAATAGTATAGCACCATCACCTGCTCGTTGAACAGGACATGGCCCTCCCACATTACCTCCCCATATCCATCCTGGATGTTGATTTAGACAACCTTGCCAACCATTGGGTTGAATAAGATTGGGCGTGGTCTGAACGTCTTGTGCGTTAGAGTAAGAATAAAAGGAAAAGAAGAATGCTAGTGAAAGCACCATACTTTTCCAAAAATGATTTTTCATTGGCATCCTTTGTAGTTCCTGGTTGACGGTCTGGATTGGCGTTCCAAATTGCTTGTGCTTCGGCACCAATTTTACCATCCACCGGACATGGTGTCCCGGCATTATTCATGGCCGCAAAAACTCGCTCATCTTGACATAATGTAGCCACTGCTGCTACTTTCATGCCCATATCGAAAAGATTTTTAGCCAGTTTGATGCGTTCACAATTCATGTCACGAATTGTGCTACCGCCACTGATACCCAGAATTTGTGTTTGCACTGCACCACTGACCCCCACTGTGCAGAGATCATTGTTGATCACTGTGATAGTGGGACTGATTGCACTAGGCGGTGGACTTTTTACTGTGGTTTCATTTTGATTGAAACTACGACTGGTGCTGTCAACGGTGCTTCTATTAGTGCTGTCAGTGATGATAGTGTCTTGTTGGGCATAGACTGACCCAACAAAAAAAGCGATAACCATTATCGCGATTTTTTTCATATTTTGCTCCTTTTTTATTTTTATTTAAATACAGGAGACAAAAAGAAATACTAGTGGTTAATTAAACGATTGATAAATCAATCTAATCAGTCCCACAGTGTCAATGGATATCAATAAAATATAATTGGCCAACATACCGGTGCTGCGTCTTGTCCAAGCGGCCCACGCAAACACTGCACATTGTGTGATGAATAATGGATATAAAATCAAAAAAGGTGGATGTGGCAATGTCAATGCCATAGTAACTGCACAACCAATGCTCAATATCCAGGCCAATATTTCCAGCACAAAACGAGTGGGCCATTCACGAAAATCGTTATGAGCCCACGTCATTATGCCAGTGATCAAAATAATCCTTGTTGTCGAGCATATGCATACAGAGCAAGGCTGGACAAGTTCTTGCCCTTGGATTCGCACATGAGATCATGTGTTTCTAAAAATGTCAATGCCCAATCATTGACCGCCGAGTTCCAATAGAAATCACTGTGCGCACGTAGTTTTTGTTTTCGATGCCCGGATTCCATCAAGGTCCGAAGATCGGGAAGTCTATCACGGGCGTGATCAACAAGTAGATGTTCAGGAGACACACTATAATGAGCGACAGGACGCACACCACGCCAACTGTCAATGACCCTCTTAACACGCTGATCCGTCGTTTCAATATATTCTCCAGTGTTGATAAAATGATGATGTATGTCTAGAACAATGGGAATAATGTCAACCAGTTCTAGACATGACCCCAATCCCCAGGTGATCTCTTCGTTTTCGATTGTGATACAATTACGGGCTTCTGGACTGAGTCGCGAATAGGACTGTCGGACACCTTCTGGACCGGCTCGACCCGAGATGTGGACATTGATTTTGAAGTCCTGAAACGATCTTCCATAACCCATCCAAGAGGCCACAGTTGCATGATATTCAAACTCCTCTATACTACGTTCTACAATATCTGGATTATCACTGCCCAATACCACAAATTGACCTGGATGCATACTGAGTCTGACATCTCGCTGTCGTGCGATCTCACCGACTTCAGCAAAATGTCGCTCACAATAATTTCTAACATCACCGCGATGATAAAAACTACGCCAAGTTGGTTCTGTGAACATATTGAGCACATCACTGCCAATACGTACCATACGTAAATGCGGATCTTGCTGTGATACCCACTCTACTAATAACTTGACAGCTTTGATGTTGTGAACCATGATATCCCACAACCGCTGTTCGGCCACTTCACGTGTTTGGCGATTACACCAAGCCACGGTAGTACCAATTGTATTATACCGTTTACAATCATCTTTCGCACCAATACCGTCGACTTGATGTGGATGATCAATTTTCTTACAAGGAAATCCAATACGCATGATTAAAAGTTTCTATATTTGTGAGTGAAACGACGCCAAGCCGCATGCCATTTTGGTCTCACTGGCAATGGTGCATGGCAGGCCAAATAATGTAGATGTTGACCTATTTTGTAGACTCTGGGCCAACGCTCTCGTCGAAATGTGCGAGCACTGTGACCCACTTGCCAATTGAGTTCTCCTGGATATTCTCTATAATTCAACCACCATTTGAGTCGGCGGCGTGGATTGTAGTGTTGTGGACGGAATTTCATAATATCACGATGTCAAATTAAATTTCATTATAGCATATTGTCGGGCACACGCAATAGATCTTGAATGTCAAATTGATGAACTAGATACTCGCTGGGGTCATCCAAAACACTGCGCTCTAAATCACCCGATCTCCTTGGGGATATCATGACATCAAAATCAATGTCATTGACTTTTTTAAATATATCGATCATTTCCAATACGGTATGACCTTGTCCGTGACCGAGGTTTTCTAATCCATTGGCTGGTTGTTTGATGGCTGTTTCAATAGCTGCACAAATTTCATCAACATGCACATAGTCTCGCTCGGCACTGCCATCTCGGGTATTGTAGTCACCTCCAAACAATTGAAATTGGCCACGCTGCCCTGCACGTATTAGATTGTAAAATAATCCGTCGGGATTGGTGGGGGCAAATCCCATTGAACCAATGACATTGTAAAATCTAAATGTGGTCCAATTTATTTTGTTTTCCAAACTGAATTGGCGAACACAATCTTCTGCTGCTCGCTTGCTGACACCATAGGGATTATTACAGTATTCGGCACTGCCGGTGCTGGCTAGAATAAAATTTTCAAATTTTATTCGATTCATGACATTAGTGGTGCCATTTAAATTGGTGCTGTAATAATTCAATGGATACTGCACACTTTCATTGACTTTGACCAGTGCTGCTAAATGTATCACCGTGTCGATTTCATAGGGAAATTTTTTAATTGACCGAATATCAGCCGTGATATGATCATGAATTTCACACTGTGGTTTGTTGATGTCTAGCCCAATTATACGATATTGATCACGTAGTCGTTGACATAAATGGCTACCGATATAACCACTGTTTCCTGTTATCAATAGAGTTTTCATGACAGTGATTGTAACACATTGTCTAATAAATCACAAGTGAAATTTTCATTGTCTAAATCAATCTCATTATGAGATATCATTACCCACTGAGTATTGGGGTATTCGTTGACTAGGGATTTCAAAATTTCTGTGTCAAACACTCGATCAAATCCCAATAACAAAACCAAATCGTGTTGAGATCCAACCAAATGCAAGGTAATGATATCATTGAGATGTAATGCGTTTACTTGACCTTGAGCACCAAATTTCACAATGTTGGGTGCTTTTTTGTTGATACCGTCGGGTATATAGAGTTTGCAATATTGATAAAAATCATGATCAATACAGTATTGGGCTTCTTGTGTATCTCCGCAAATACAGTGATCACAATTGTAACCTCGCCATAATTTCCAACTGCCCCAAATCGGAGCTATGTCCTGCAACTGTTGAATTTTGTATCTAGGAGGTAGTTGCAGTGATTCAGCTAGTGCCCAGGCGATTTTCATAATTCAGCAATTAATTCAACTGTATACCTTGATTTTGATCCAAGATTTATATCTAGACAATCCCAATCAGCCGGAAATCCTATAAATGAACCTGCTGACCAATTTGTAAATGCTTGCTCATGACATTCATAATAATTACCACTGGTCCAATCGTCGAGAAATATAGTTATTTTTAATAAATTTTCCGCAGGTGAAATTCTTTTTTTATTTGGTTGTATAATTGTATTGGGCTGAATACAATTTATGTTCCAAGATTTAACAGTAAAATTAAATTGAGGGATTAGATTTGATAACCACTGTGGTTGTGTTGTTGAATAACAGCCAGCAGATTGCCAATGATGTGATTTGTCAAAGGCTTTTTTGGCACGATTGAATTTTAAATTTACGTAATCTTGTGTATGCCAATTTGGAACTATTTTTCCTTGTAACCAAAAACGCATTTCTGTAGTGTTCATGACTGTTGAATCCTTATTGTAAAATGTCAACTAATTTTTGCATGTCAAGATGTTGACAGGGCTGCATCAACACCTCTTGATTGGCCATTCTAATGCCAATGGTATTATACCAAACTGTTTTCCAATGATCTCTAGACCAAGACAATATTCGATCCAGTTCCTTTTCATAAATTGCCCATCTTTGTTGATCATCTTTGACTTGATCATATGAATAATCTATGTAATTATCTGGAAATTGCAACCCCATTGATCTTAATGCAGCGATTGTTCCAGAACAAGAAAACGGAAATATCAAATGTCCTCGCCATAGAGGTATATAGCTTTTTTCAGTGGGAGCCACATAACAACCTGTTTCCAAAGTTTCGCCATATATTGATATAAAACTTTCTCGATAATATTGTCGATTGGGCGGAATACCTCCAAAATTTGGAATTTTTTGTTGTGTTAAATTGTAAGTTTCTGGCACTAATATAGTTGATATGTTGTTCCAATCTATTAGATCTTCAACTACTCTGGGGTTTTCTGGACGTCCCGGTCCGGACATAAATCCCCGATCTCGATGTTGAAAAAGTTTTTTAAATAATCTATATCTAAAATGTGTTCTATTTTGGTCCAAATATAGTCTACAGGGACTTAGAAAAATTCTAGTTTTGTGGGCCATCATCATGTCACCCCGAGACATCAAAGGCCAAAATTTAATTTCATTGGCTTTATTATGCTGCCAGCAAAGAGACAGTGGTTGTTGTCCTCGAAAAAAATGACTGTAATAAAATCTAATAGGGTCAAAATAAATCACCTGGTCGGTAATTTGATAATGATCTCTATAAAAATAATCATTGGTAATCAATACACAATTGCTGGTTTTGTTTACTAAATTTTGATCTTTGACAAATTGAATTAGATCTGACAAATTTTCATTGTAATGCGTCAATGAATGAAATATTGTTTTTTTTTGATTTAGTAAATCATCTAATTGTTCGTAGATATTATAAATGGATGTGAGATTTATGTCTGAACTGTGGTCGAAATTCAGTCTAGGGTCACCTATAACGCCTTTTAATTGTCTTGTCAATGAAGAAAGATTGGGTTCTATCTCATTTATTTTGATTTTCACGGGCTCGAGTATTGCCATAGTGTATTGTAGTTAGTCCAGGTTTATTGGGATATCTACGCCATGGATCGACTATGATACTACCTGCACGAAATTCAAAATAATCTCTGTCGGCCTGATCTTGTTGTGTATATCCATAAGTGATGTTTCTGTTGTGTGCCAATAATATCACAGCTGGGTCAACTACGTCATTGACTACATCTGTGGGGTCGTCGGCCAAAGGATCAACAAATACCACTGAGTATCCTTGTGTTTTTATATAACATGCCACCAATGTGCTGTAGCTGCCTATGCAGTATGGCACGTCGGGTTTATAGGCTTTGCCATGAATCACAATGGGTAGATTGTGTTTTTTTGCTAGATCAAGTAGAAAATCTGCAAGATTTTTTGCCTGTTGTTCCCGAGCCAGCATCACGGTATCAAACAAGTCATAGCCCAGGTTGTATTCTTGAGCTAACCAACGTAGTGCAATGTTATCCCTGGGGTGACAATTATGAACAACTATACCAGTGTCGGCATTGACGTAATATTGATCATCATGGGTATGATGATTTGGTTCAACTTCAATGTTGTAGACTTTTCCTGTATAAGTAATTTTTTCAATTTTCACAATGATATTCCTAATTTTTTCAAGTTGACTTTGGTTAGTATAGTTATTTTTAATTCTGATTCAAGCACTAGGAAATCCTGATTAATTCATCAGTTTCTATAATTTCGTCGGCTCTCAATATAATTCTTTCTCCATGTCGCATGACAGGTATTAAATGTTCGGATGTAGTGACCAATTCTAAACCATCAACTGTAAATTTGATCATTTCTCCGGAGTATTCTCTACAAGTTACAATATCAATTTTCTTTTGATCTCGATGAGAACATGAATAATTCACTGAATCAACTAGTCTAATTTTGTCCGGGTCATTGATGTATTCGTCATAGAGTTGTTCGATACTTTTTGTTTCACCGTCGACTATGATTTTAAAAGTAGGCAACACACACGCACCAGAATCGCCAAGCCCAGCAGTCATATATTTAGGACTCATGATTCTGATATTGCTGTTGGCCAGTGCATCAGTTACTATATCAACATTGATATTACCGATTTTTTGTGCAAAATCTTGAATCATATTGACCAATCCAATCTTGGCACTGATAAAAGTGTTATAAAAAATCTTAATAGATTCACACTCTTCCCAGGTTCCTGTGACATATCTGGGATCATTGGCCATTATGGGTCGATACAAATCAATGAGTTTTTGTGTCAATCCTGAATCTACTTTTCCAGTGCCAATGATCACCATTTCTGGATTGACCATGTCCCATTTGACACTGCCCATGGCAATCAAGTAGGGATTATAAAATAGTTGATGATCAAATTGATTTCCTAAATGTCGAGCTAGTTTTTTTCTTGTTGTGCCAGGCAACACAGTGGAAATCAAAACCACATTTTTAGCAGTTTTGGCATGATCTTTGATATAATTCAGTGCAGTGATCACTGCGTCGTGACCAAAATCACGTGGTTGAAGATGACTGCTGGGCACACTACCATCATAGCCCTGATCGTGAGGAGTTGGCACAGCAATAAAAATCCAGTCACAGAGATCTATTAGATCACTGGGATTATTTAATACTTCCACTGTGTCACTGGGTCGGTCAACCACATCAAATCCATAAGTTTTGTAGTGTTGAGCAAAAACTTCAGCACAATCCAGACCTAATTTTCCCAAGCCGATAAATCCAATTTTTGTCATGATGTCAATTTAAAATTTTACTTATTAAGTTGTTGGTCCTGGCATAATTTTTCTAGTCGTTGAGTCATGACATCATAGTATGACTCGACATCGTAGAATCCGTATTTTTTAAGTTGTGATATCAAATTTTGACATTGTTGATATTGTTGTTGTTGATAGTGTTCGACAAATTGTTGATGCAATGCGCGAAACTCATCTATCAAATGTAATTTGTCAAAATCGATGTTGTCAATCAGACAATATATTGTTTTAGATTGATCATTGATGGAAAAAGTATCAAGTTCTAATATCAGGTGTTTTTCTGCCAATTCTTTGGCTGCTAGTTGATCAAAAATAATTTTCATTTGAGAAATCCTTTTAAATATATATTATGGCAATTGAATTTGATTTAATTTCTGATTTACATTTGGTCGACAATGATTTTGATTGGAGTGGTCAAGCCACCAGTGGATTTTGTCTAGTGTTGGGAGATATTGCGTTAGACAGAAAAATACTGGTAGAAACCATGAAAAAAATAGCTGACAATTATGTCATGGTCATGTATATCGATGGTAATCTTGAATTAAAAAATAATCTAACCAACTTGGATCATGGTTATCAAACATTGGTGCAAGATCTCAAAAAAATAAAAAATTTAAATTTCATGTATGACAACATGATTGTATTAAATGATGTGGCCTTTGTTGGTTGCAATGGTTGGTGGACATTTGATTTTCATGATCAATTCAGTGGTCATGATGCCGAGCAATGGTATTGTCGTGTAGTGGGTCATCCCTGTGACACCACACAAATTTCTTTGTCGGCCATCAATGATCTCAGTTATTTGCACAACAGTATTAAAAAATTACAGCAACACAATGAGATTCGGCACATAGTAATAGGAACTCATACTGTGCCCAGACTGGATCTAATACAGCACAATCTTGATTTTGTCAACAACATCAAGTTAAATGTCATGGGCAATCAATTGTTAGACCATGTCAGGATAATCGATCGTAAAAACAAAATACACACTTGGTGTTTTGGTCATTATCATGGCACAGTTGATCGTATCATTGACAATGTGAGATATGTCAATAATTGTAGAGGGAGAAAACAGGGTGACTTTTTACCATATTATCCCAAAAGGATTGTGATAAATTAATGATTTTCGGGTTCTAGTTTTATTTGTAGCGGGTAATTTTGGCTTCGGGCACTCAATGTGACTTCCACACCTTTTTGTTCGGCTATTTCATATGGTAAAACTGCCACTACTGCTGAGCCTGTTTCGTGAATGGAATGTGTGATTTCTGTGGCAGAATTCAGATTGTAATCAAAAAATTCCACAAGACTATCAATGACAAATTCCATACTGGTAGTATTGTCGTTGATGTAGATCACTCGAAACATGGGAGGTTCTTTGATATGTTGTTGAATTTTTTTTAAAGTTGATGTTTGTGTGTCAGACATCTTGTGTTCCTTTGATTTAATATAGTGGCAGAAAACTCTGCCACTATATTTACACCTATTGATTAGTTTAGGTAGGTGATTGCAATAGATTTTGGTTTTTGACTTTCGGGGATTTCTCGTTCCAAAGTCAAAGTCAAAATACCGTCTTTGAGGTTGGCATTTTTGACTTGCACATATTCAGCCAATGCAAAAGTTCGAACAAAATTTCTATTGCTGATACCATGATGTAGATAATCGATGATTTGTTCTTGTTCGTGATTTTGAGAACCACGCACAATCAGTTTGCCATCATGAAATTCCACATTGATATCGTTTAATTGAAATCCAGCCACTGCGATGCGTATCTCATAGCAATTTTCTCCAACTCTCACAATGTCGTAAGGTGGGTAATTGCCATTGTTGGCCACATCAAGTTGACTGGCAATTCGATCAAACAGTCGGTCAACACCGATACTGTGACGATAGAGAGGGGTGAGATCTAAATGTCCGATTTTAGTCATGATATTCTCCTTTATTAAGCAAGTTGACTAACGTAGCCCATGTTTGGCGCTACATGTATATTTATACAGGAAATCAAGAAATTATTCAAGAAAAAATTTTATCTGTTGTTGAGATCTTTGACCAATTTAAGTTCCACTAAATGTGAATAATTGTTGAAATCAAATGTCATTAAAAAAAAACTGTAGAGTTCGTCTCGATCGAAACACAATCGATGTCGATTTTTAACAGTTTTTTGTTGTGTAGTAATTTGATATTTTTTGGCCCAATTATATATTTCAAGTTGTATCAACCCCATGACAAAGAATTTGATATCTTGCTCTATTGTGGGTTCAAATACAAATTCTATATACATCAATACTGTTTTTTAGGCAATTCTCGACTGTCGAGATATTTTTTCCAACGTGCTCTAGCACTATTTTTCTTGAGTTTTTTTGCCAAAGTGGGTTTGATATAAAACTCTTTTTCACGTAATTCATTGAGAATATTGCTTTGTAAAACTTTTTTCTTGAATTTTTTCATGGCACTTTCAAAATTACTGCCATGCACAAATACCATTCTTCCAGTGATTTTCAAGTTATCTCCTTTAAGGGTTGTGGATTATTTACTAATTCTAAATCAATAGTCAAAGATTTTATATTGTGATCTCGATATTGGTATACATTGAACATGTGTGGAATCAATACCCGTTCAATTTCACTTTGTAGCCCACGAGCACCAGTTCCATGTAGTAGAGTATTTTTCACTATTTGATCAATGGCTTCATCATGGAATGATAATTCAATTTGGTCCTGAGCCAACAACCATTGATATTGATCAATGAGATTATTTTTGACCTGAGTTAATATTTTGACCAGGTCAGTTTTTTCTAACTGTTTTAATTTCACCCAATTGGGGAATCTTCCCACAAATTCCGGAATCATACCAAATTTAATGAGATCGTCGGGTGTGACATCCGATTCCTGAGTTTGCATGTCGCCGAGCCCTACATCAGCAGAAAATCCCATTGCTGTGCCATGTTTTCTTGTTTTGATTATATTGTCAATGCCCACAAATGCACCACCAGCAATAAACAAAATGTCGGTGGTGTCTATTTCTATCATCTCCCCAGCTGGATGTTTTCGACCCTGCACAGCAGGCACTCGGCAACGTGTGCCCTCAACTAATTTCAATAAAGCCTGCTGAACACCCTCACCACTGACATCTCTTGTGATGCTGGCGCTTTCGCTTTTTCTGCCTATTTTGTCAATTTCATCGATGAAAACAATACCTTTTTGTGTTTTTTCAATGTCACCATTGGCCGATTGCAATAGTCTCGATATCAGACTTTCAACATCATCACCTACATAACCCGATTCAGTGATACTAGTGGCATCACCAATGGCAAACGGCACATCTAGATAATCTGCCACTGTTTTTGCCAGTAGAGTTTTTCCGGATCCAGTGGGACCCAACATCAAAATATTGGCTTTACTGATGTTTTGGTCCGGATCTTGACAACTGATTCTTTTGTAATGATTGGCAATAGCTACGCTCAACATTATTTTGGCATCGTCTTGACCTATGACATATTGATCTAGATATTTCTTAAGTCGTGCTGGATCAATGGACGATTCCGATTTAGAATCCAAATTTGCTGTGGACTGTGGTTGATGTTTATTGTCCAACAGTTGAACACAACATTCAACACATTCATTACAAATGCCCACACTGTCACTGACAATTAATTTGGCTACTTGTTCTCGAGTTTTCAAACAAAAACTACAATAATTAATAATATCCGAAGCGGCTGTATTCATTTACTCAACTTGTCTTTGATACCTTGTTTTTCATTTTTAGTCAATGATTCTTGATCATAGTTGTCATGTGCTAATTCGTTGATCAACCAATCTAGATAATCATTGCCGAATGAATAATAATGTTTATGTGTGGGATCTATTTCTACCCAATTGTCTTGATAAAATTTGTAGATCATAGTGGGTTTTTTGTCGATTCTACAAAACAATTGTCCATCATGGGCCATGACAGGAAAATGTTGACCAAATTGTTCGACGTGTAATGGAGTTATCAATGATTGCCAAGGCAATTCTTTTAATATACCTGCATCGAACTTGTCTCTTTGTTCTTTTAACGTCTTTAAAGGATTGACCTGTTTCCATATTCTTTGAGCTTCTTTTTCTTCAAGTGTTTCGTTGTTCTCGTTGATGTCAGAGTCAATTGAATCAGTCACCGCAACAATGGCGGTTTCTGCTGCAGGTTGATTGATGGATTCAATTTGAGATTTTTTTTGTGTATTGGCTGTGAAAATTTCAAAACCCGATGTGAAATTTTTCCAGGGTTGAAACAAGTAGGCATGTTTTTTTATATCAAATACACTGTGATTATTTTCTATATGATGTGCAACAGCAGCATTGTTGATTTGTGTTTTTTGTTGTCTAAGATACTGAAAACTGATTTGGCTGGCCAATAACAATATCACTGCCAATGGATCAAATACCATAATCAATAAAATTATCATCCAGGTCACAGCTTTTTCCAACAGAGTTCGATCTGTTTGATCACCATAGATAAATTTGGCTATGTATTTGATAGGGCCTACTTCGGCTTCAAGTTGTCGAAGTTGTCCTTCAATTTGAAATTTTTCTCGACTTAATTTTTCAATTTCTTGATTGGCAGTTGACACCACAGATCGCAATTGATCTACTTGTTGATCAGTATTGACTGATTGAGATTTACCCAACTGCGATCTCAAACGATCTATCAGTTGATTAGTCTGATTGATCTGTTGATCGACTGCAGATCTAATACGTTGAATTTCGGCTCTTGCAGCTACAATCACTGTGTCTCTACTGGATTGTTCCAATGATTCCAGTGCTTGACTTTTTTGTTGTGTTAATCTGTTTTGATAATTGGCAATCGCTGCTTGTGTTCTGGGACCAATTTGACCATCGGGTTGAACCCCCACTTGTGCTTGAACTTCTGTGATATTTTTATTATTTAAATTGTTTTGTAGTCTAGCTAAATCTCGATCAATTTGACCTATTCGATCTCGATATTCTTGATAGACCGGGGACCGTGTTGAGATAATGTTATTTTGTTCCTGTATGGCTGGTTCGATTCTTTTTAATGCCAGATCGATTCGTTCTTGTTCCACATTGATTTGGCGTTGTATTTGTGCATCTTGGCCCACATTACCGGATTCAATTTGTTGAATTCTAGTTTCTGATCTTTGTATTAATTGTTCTTGTCTTGATATTTCAGATTGTAATCTTTGTATTTGTGCTTGATTTTCTTGACTGCCTGTGGTTTGATCTATGTGTGCTCGACTGAGAAAACCAAAAATACCCATACTGGTTATGGCCATCAACAACAGTATGGCAATTATCAAATAATATTTGATAAGTTTGGGTGCTATGGACCAATATTGTTTAAGCCATACTGTGGCTACTAATTTACTGATTTCCAATACTGTGCCCATGATAATCACAGGTATAAAAGCAGCAGCAAATATGGCAGTGAGACCCACTACACTGTAGTATACTGCCACCGTAGACACTGATAATCCACAGATTAAAACCAAATAGGCCATCAGTCTTTCATTAAATAAATTAATCATATAAATATTTAGCTAAAGACTGTGTGTTTTGTTAGAGTTTTTGGTCGGACTCAAATCCTCTAAATCTAACAAAACGTGGAAATCTCAATGAACATGTGCCATCTTGGTTTTGTGTAATAGCATCAGCACGAATTTCCACTATTTGACCCAGTAGTTCTTGACGTTGATTCCAAAATTCATCTCGATCAATGTCACTGAATCCACTGCCCACATTGACTCGAATATCGTGACCCTGGTCGTGTCCTTGACAAATTAATGCACCCAGTCTGTGTTGATTTCTTCCAGTGCCGGGTTCAACACCCACAATGGCCAAGTCCACTGTGATAGCAGGTTTCCATTTGATCCAATTATTACTTCTACGGCAAGTATATGGTGCTGAATTATTTTTGATCATGATTCCTTCGTAGCCCTGATCAATGGCATTGTCAGCAAATCTGCGCAGAACTTCTCGACCCTGTGTAGTATCGAAATCCACATTCAATCCCGGCATGATTTTGATTTTGGCATTGAAGTCTATTTTTTTTCCGATTTCCTGAAGAAATGCAGATCTTTGTTGTTGATTGATATCCCATCGACCCCGTATAAATGCGTCTAAAGGAATGACATCAAAGATATGATAGATCATATTTTCTGTATTGACATGTGATTTTCTGTGAGCTTGTTTCATTAATTGTTGAAAACTTTCTCCAACAATTTCTCCATCCAACACAAATGAACCACGTAATTCAAACGGTTGAAGTTGTCTTTTAAACAATTTGATATGTTGAAGAATTTCTTTTTGAATATCTGGAAAATTTGTAAATAGTTTTCCGTTACGACTCAGTAGTTGAACATCGTCACCAACTATGGCCAACACACGGACACCATCCAGTTTGACTTCAAGCCGACAATTACCTTGAGTATGATTGTTGATATGTTGTTGATCGTGGGCCAGTTGACAATTGAAAATGGGTATTGCCCAACTGGTATTAGTCAATACACTGTTTAGTGTTTTTTCACTGATGCCACAACGCAGATCTTTCAACAATACTCGTCGAGCCAAGTCATTCCATTCAACACTGTCGAATTCTTGACTGATTTGTTCAACTGCTTGACGAGCTTGCAGTCCAGTGATGCTTCTAGTTCGCAGTGATTCACATAAAGCCCAAAATTTTGTCCAGGGATTAGAACGCCCCACTAGATTTTCTGTAGTGGGGATTTGTTGTATATTGAATACATAAAAAGGGTTATAGGCTTGATAGCAATTAAATAAAAAACACTGTGCATTGGCACTGCCCAATTTAGCTGCCATCAAGGCTTTTTCGATGACCTTTTTTTTATGTGTTCTACTGTCCGAGCTTTCAAGATCATGAATCCAATCTACTGCCACTTTTAATCCTGTATATTGTTGAGAATCATTGATCATGAGATCTTACTTGCCAAGTGTTCCAACTGTTGTTAGAAGTTGCATAACGTTCACTGCCCAAAATATCATTTTTATACCAGGGTAGATGTCTGACTTGATAACCAGTGCCGGCGATTCTAATACCGGAATAATATTTATATGGTTTGTCAAAAGAATACCATTCGGGATTAAACAAATGCAGTGTGGTATCGACTTCCGAACTATAGAGATTATTGCCCATGGGTCTGCTCCAACATATCTCATGTTCGTATTCTGCAATTGTATAACTTCGGTCAATTTCAGAAATATAGCATTTGAGATCTTTTCTGATTTCCGAGTCTGGTGGAATTTCCAATGCTGCTCCTACTTTCCACATGGTGAATTTTTCAGACACATCAATAAATCGTTGAACAAAGTCATCGGCCAACCGATCAAAGTCCAAGTCCGGATCAGTGAAAAAATGATATCCGCGACCTAGAAATTTATAAAAGCCGCTCTGGTGAAAATGCCTGGGGCCATAATTTTGGTCATATCTAATTACAATGACATCTTGTTTTTCTAGATGATCTAGTAGTTCTTGTGTTTGATCGTCACTGCTTTTATTGTCGACACAATGAGATTTCTAAAATGATTCACACGAAATCTATGTATGATATTGGCCAAATATCCAGGTTGGTTATAACTGTTGATCACAACCGGAATTCCGCGACGCAATATCAGTTCACGGTTGTCCAGACTCATTGGTGATTGTCAAATGTGGATGTAATATCATTGATCAATAGATCTCGAATTCCGTGAGACAGAAGTCCAGAATTATTGATTTTTTCAACAATGGAATTTACCAACAGGTCGCCGAATTTTTCCAATAATTCACCGCCCACATTGGGATAATGTGCACCGCCAGCTGCCAATGCAATATCGTGATATTTGTGTTTTTTCATATCAATAATGAGTTATTTTACTGGGACAACCCGAACGATTACACACATACCCCCAAACTTCACTGCTCCATTCCATTCCGCAGACTCGGCAATGATTATTATTCAATGGTTGAATATTGGGTTTGGTAGTCATGACTTGTTCAACATGATCGAGTCTCGATTCGAGACGTTGAATTCTTTCGATTAGTTGTGCTTCCAACGGACTGAGTTTCATTTTTTACCTAGACAGAGTATCAACTATTTAATAGAATTTTCTAGATAAAAATAAATTTCAATCAAGAATCGGAATTTTTTAGTAATACAAAAGTTTTGAGATGGGCTATTTCGTTGGCTGCTTCTTCTAATAGATCGGCCAGTCGGTCAGGTTGTCCTTCTTGCACACTACGTCTTGTTGGAATTTGTCTACGTATTTCTGCTCGTTTTCGTAGTCGAGCAACAATATCTTTTTCGTCAATTTCTAAGTATAGGGCATCATTATGATCAGTCAACCATTGTCTACACCTTTTGACATGATCATCTCTTTGCCATTGAACTTTGTCATGACTGAATTCAATATAGTCATTGGCGATAAATTTAATTAAATTAATTGCCGATGTCATCATGGTCATTGTATAAATCCTCAGGTCTAGTATGTTGATCACACGCAGTATACAACCATCCGCGTCCTCGTAATTGTCCCGGATTACCACACACCTCACAAGTAACTTCACTCATTGCCTCAGCCATACGTGCCATGCCATGAATTTGTTCATCACCCCCATCATAATAAAATCGCAGAGTGCCAAACTTTTCTTTGATTTGCGCGATAACGAAAGTCACCTTTTCAACATCATCTTTGCCCTTGTTGATCCAATCTAGATGGCTATTGATGCAAGCAAAAAGTTGATTAAGAATAGGATACCAACCTGACCCACATTCAATTCCAAACATGGGAAATGGTCGAATGTTGTCTGCTGCGCGAGCAAACACATAAGGGTATTTTTCAATCATTTCTGCTAGAAAATTCTCTTCACTCATTAAAAATATTTCCTTTGAATGTATTGCGAAAGCACCTCAGCATCAATCTTAGCATAATCGGCAAACTCTTTCAATATCCGCTCTTCATCTTTACCCGTGAAGATTGCATTGTGAATATCTAGATATCCTGCACATTGAGCAGGTACATATGCTTCGGGTCCAAAACCAAATACATCATACAGCACATAACGGTAGGATCCACCTTGCTTGATTTCACCATCGAAGATTCGTCGGGAGATAGCGCAAAATGCCATCAATTGCTGTTCTTTTGACAATGAGTTCCAATACTGTTCTTGGTGTTCTTCTTCTGCTTTCATTGCCGCTTCAAACTTCTGCGACATTTCAGACAGTTCCTGCAATGCTTTTTCAGTGTTTTCGTCCATTACCATTCCTCTTTCTTTAGCCATTCGTCTGCGTCTTGCATGGTATCAAAAATTTGACCTTGTTGTCGATAACGATCTTCGCATGGTCCGCATACTGTCATGTATGCAATCGCTTTTTGACCTTCTCGGCTAGTAGCTTTGATCATTATATCATAGGCATGATCAAAATCAACAACCTCATGCCCGCAAGAAAGTATAATCACTTTACACTCATTAATATTTGATTTCAAAGTGTTGACAAATTTTACTTGCAGCAGTATCTGCTCCAAAAATCATGTCATCATTCACTCCGCGTAGCAAAGCTACATTATGAGCAATTTTTACACATTCCCTAACAATCAACTCGGCGAACTTTTCAGCACTATACTTGTCATACTCACCAAACTCTGGATGCACTCCTGAAGTTTTAGACTGTTCCCAAAGTTCTTTAATTCGTTCGTTCATTTTTTATCCTTCTTGATCCACACAAGTCCTAAACCTGACACAGGCTCATATCCTTCTGCCTTGAGTTCTTCAGTGCTTTTTCCTTCCCGATAAAGATCAGAAAACAATTTATCGGGCATGGGTTGAACTGAACATAATTCTTCGGCTATCCGTTCTACTGATTTCTTGGCAAGTTCTTTAATTCTTTCGTTCATTCTTCAACATCCTCATCTGTGTATTCTGCCCATTCTTTGTGAACAGAATGAATGATAAACCCAGCATCAATTTGCTCCTTGATGAACCGAGACGCATCTAAATACTTGGTGAAAATTTTCTGCTGATAAGGCACTTGCCCATACCAAACTCGATACACAAACTTTTTCATTCTTCAACTCCGAAATGTTGTTTAATCTTACTAACATAAGTCGAAGCAGGTTCACGATGGTCTACTGCGTCAGCCACAACACCAGCACATTCTTTAACAATCAACTCGGCGAACTTTTCTGTAAACTCATTCAAGTCTGAGGCAGTCAAAGTAGTCCAAGTTTCTGGTACTGCTTGATCCAAAGCCTTACCGGCAAGTTCT